>ERZ777305.17-NODE-17-length-255813-cov-12.362960_pt1 | contig 255813 bp, 246 predicted proteins | sample MGYA00374965_ERZ777305 | MGnify/ENA primary metagenome ERZ777305 (study PRJEB29328, sample SAMD00013331) | mouse gut metagenome | study: EMG produced TPA metagenomics assembly of the Metagenome analysis of fecal microbiota from mouse which was promoted...
ACTATGATACTCATAAAATCAGGACCTTGTGGATAAAACTGCGGAAACTCAAGCAAATCATTGACTTGTTTTCCAAATTATGATAAATTATGAAAGAAATCATCTTATTTTGAAAGAGAGGTTTTGATATTACATGTCTGTTCAAAGCAAGGTATCCGTACCGACATTTCTTTTTATTATCATGCTTATCTCCGTGCTGCTGCCTGTGTTAACATCCTGTGGCAATATCCCATCTCAGGAAACCAGTATTTACCAAAACGACATGACGGATTTCACAAATAAGATCATAGATATCGGAAATCACATAAACCAGATCGATGCGGATTCAGATTCTGCTGTCAGTGATCTGCTCTCTTATTATGATGAAATGGATGCCGCGTTTTTTTCACTGACCGAGATGAATATTCCGGAAGAATACTCGGATGCGGAAATTCTGGCAGAAAGGGCAAGCAAGTACATGACGCAGGCGGTTCTTTACTATCATACTGCTTTTGAGGCAGAACCCCTTGACGATATGGCGTTAGAGACAGCAAACACCTATTATGAACAGGCTATTACTTATGTTAACTATATTGGGGAAGTATTGCTCGGCAGTCATGTAACCTTTGAAGATACCGGCGCTGCGGCGACAGAGACAGAATGAAATGCAGGATAAAACATAATAAAAAAATAGCAAGATATGACAAAACATAGTAAAAAACAGTAAAACATAACAAAACATGAAAAAACAAAACCTGATTAAAAAGAACAAAGTATAAAAGGCTTTCGTTGAAGCGAAGGCCTTTTATACTTTGTTCTTGAACCTTGATGATGTACTTTTTAGATATTATCCACGGCTTTCTTGATTTCGTCCGTCTTTCCCTGAATGTTCAGCGATTGTGCGGAAATCTCCTCCGAATTTGCAGCAATGGTGGCTACGCGCTGTGTCATATTGTTCATATCTCCGATCAGCTGCCTGATCACATTCATACTCGCGTCGATCTTTGGTATTGTTTCTTCCGCACGCCTGGTATTACCAACGATCAGTTCTTGTGTGGAGGACGCCAGATTACGGATCTCACTTGCAACGACTGCAAAGCCCTTGCCTTGTTCACCGGCTCTTGCCGCCTCGATCGATGCATTCAGGCTAAGTAAATTCGTCTGATTGGCAATTTCTGAAATATCGCCGTTCGTCTTTTGGTAAATCCCCACAAAATCAGACATTGTAGCTAGTGATGTATCCAGCTCTGTACATAATGAGGATATTTCCTGTATATACCGGGCAAGTTCCGTTGCCTCGTTTGCCGATGCTTCATTTGCCGCACTTAATTCACGGATGGCGACGGTTAATTCCGTAAACTGCTGTATGATCTGCCCTAAACGTTCATCCCGGTCTTTTTGTGCTTCCTGCTGTGCCGCATATACTTCCTGTACTTTCGCACGTTCATTCTCGGCCAGTTCTTTAACATAATGGATACAATTCTCACGGACATTAACACCGTTATAAATCGCTCTTGCCATATCTGTACAAGACTGATAACCGCAGGCGCTGCAGTTGATCGTTCTGCTTGCTTCATCCGTCTTGTTCATATCGTTAAAAATCGCATTCAGTTCCGAACTTGTCGGTTCTTTGATCGTAACCTTCTTGTTTGTATAGCTTCGCATGAAATCCTGAATATTCAAGCCGCTGAAAGCTTCCATAAAGTTTTGCAGCCGTTCTTCATGGGAAATATCGCTTGTCCATGGACTCTTGTTTTTACTTGTAAACGGCGAAGTTTTGCGCATATCTTTTTTATTCATACTGCGCATGGCAGAAAGCGTCAACAGCACATCATCCGTATTTCGTGAAAGCTCGGTCGCCGTCCCGTAAATACAGCCCTTACTGCAATTCAAAATATCGACCATGAACGGAAGCTGTTGTTTGTTTCCGATACGCTTCACATATTCCTGCAGATAATGATATGCTTCCGATTCCCCTTCGACCTGTCGTACGACCCGCTCTCTGCCAAGAAAATGTTCCACATTCTCACGAAGTCCTCCCGGCATGGGATAAAGAGAACCGAGTCCGTATTCCAATTCGTCAAGATACTCAGGCGCTGTCTGAAAGCCGTCTCCGATATGTTCCATCAGCATACGGAAAGTTACGTTATAGGATACATAACCGCCGCAGTTTTCATCCGTAATCTCTAATTTTTTGGCGATACACGGACTCAAAAAGGCAAGTTTGTCGTCATTGCGCAGATACTTTCTGGCATAAACAGCCATACACATCATCGGACTGTGAATGGGAACGAGCCGCGGGATCAGTTCGGGAACATATTTCTCCACATAGCTGACGATCGCCGGACAGGGCTGGGAAATACCGCCCCAAAATTGGTGCTCGGTTATGTATTTCAAATACCCCCATGTTGTGATATCTGCGCCAAACGAAACACTGTAAATATGCCGGACACCTTTTTGTTTCAGATAACCGAGCACGCGCTTGTATTCCCTCGGATAATTTGCAAGAAATGCAGGTGCCACGATGACCGAAATCGGCTTGCCTGCCGCCAGATCATCAAAAAAGACTTTTGTATCGTCATAATAATCTCTTGCGTTGTGTGCACATGCATCAAAGCAGGCACCGCAGGCAATACAATGTTCGGGATCGACCGACACTTTTCCCTGGACGGTCGCAATATTTGATATCAGCACCGGACATGCACGTACACATTTATTGCAGCCGCTGCACTGATCATTTGTATAAACAAGTTCCATAAATGGTTCCTCCTTTACATCGAAGAAATCAAACAAGAAATGTTACTTTGATCAATGGAAAAAGCTGATGGATTTCTTTAGTCCTTCTGCAAGTTCGAGCATATCCTGTGAAACTCTGCCGATCTGCTTCATATCTTCGTTAACAAGATTTGCGGAAGCCGTCGTCTCCTCAGAAGCCGCCGCATTTTCTTCCGAAATGGAGGAAAGGCTCTCAATCGTCTCACCGATTCCGTTCTTCACGGCATCAATGCTTTCAACCTCGGTACGGATTCGGTCCGTCCCCTCGGAAATCTCGCTGATCGCATGCAATACTTTGTCAAACATCTCTCTAGTATCCTGAATCTTTCCGAGCTGCTTCGTTGCACTCTCATTCAGAACATCCGAGAGGGAGCTTGTCTTCTGAATATCTTCGACAAGACTGACGATGATATCCTGAATCTCTCTCGCCGCGGAAGCACTGCTTTCTGCAAGGGAGCCGATCTCTTTTGCGACAACCGCAAATCCACGGCCTGCTTCTCCCGCTCTGGCCGCTTCGATCGATGCATTCAAGCTGAGCAGATTCGTCTGTGAGCTGATCTCCTCGATCGTTTTCAAGATCACATTGATCTTGTTGACCGCTTCCACATTTTTCTCGGACTGATCGACAATATTATCAATGTCTGATTTGGTCTGCGTATTGATGTGGATCAGTTCCGCCATTGTCTCTTTTGCCTGCGTGGATACATTCATGGTCTCATCGGACATCTTCGAAAGCGTCACGACCTTATCGGTTATAATATCCAGCGTTGCGTTTAATTCCTGTATATTGGCCATTGCTCCGGCTGTATCCTGAGCCTGTGTCGTAGAGCCTTCCGCAACCTCCTCGATTGCTTTTGTTACCTGATCGATTGCAGATACCGTTGTATCGACCGAACCGGACAATTGTATGGAGCAATCGTTAAGTGTTTCTGCATCTTTCCGGATCCCGCCTATGATATCGCGCAGATTGACAACCAAACTGTTGACATTATCCGCCAATGCGCCGATCTCATTGCGGGCATTAAGTGAATCGACATGAAGTTCCACGTTCAAATCACCGCCGCGAAGTTTCGTTACCGCGCCGGACAGATTTGTCATGGCCCGCACGATTATACGGACAAGAATAATGACGACAACCAAAATGATCGCCAAAACAACGGCATACCCCACAATCAAGGAAATAATGGCACTGTTGACTGCCTTTTGCGCGAGCGTTCTCGGATATCCGACAAAAACCATACCCGCTACGGAACCGTCTATATTGCGGAGCGGCTCGTATGCGACATAACTTGCCATGCCGTTTACTGTTAGATTTTCATTATAGTACGAGTTCCCGGCCAGTACCTGCGCTGAGACCTTTTCATCCGCCTGAGTACCCACGATATAATCGCCGTTTGCATCTTTTAAGGTCGTAATAACGCGCGTGTCACCATAAAACAATGTAACATGCAGCTTTCTCTCCTCCTGAAACTGATTTAACAGATCCTGCGTATGTCCGACATAGTTTGCGCCTTTATACAACTCTCCGCTGATCAGACGCCAATCCCCCTCATACATCGTGTTATACGCTTCCCTTAAAGAAAAGCAGACGGATTCAACCGCTTGCTTATTGCTTTCCTCTAATGAATTTTTCAGCTTGCTTACGCTCAATACAAAGCTGACGGCGGCAAGTAATACCATCGGCAGCATCGTCAGCATGACAAGCAGTACAGAAAACGGAAGCTTCAATCTCTTTTTTTGCATAACAGAATTACCCCTTCCTTCCCCCTGCCTTTTCAGGCCAGATTGATAAAGTTTTAACTAGGTTATTATATAATAGCTGACACATAATGTCAATATATGTCAGCCAGCCTTTTACAAAAACATAAACATAATGCACAATAATACCATCGGTAACGACGCTTGTTTTGTATACTATTTTGCTTTTTGCTTCTTATTGTATCGACGGTGTGGTTGTTTTTCGTCATTAGCACTAAATACGAGAGGCCCACGGATTTTTGTCCGTTGGCCCCTCTTATACCTGTCCATATATAGGATCGTGAGATTTCGAATTGGAGTTAGAAACGATTTGCGTTTGCTGCCTCTTCTACGGAAACTGCAACTGCAACGGTAGCTCCTACCATCGGGTTATTGCCCATACCGATCAGTCCCATCATTTCCACATGTGCCGGCACGGAAGACGATCCCGCGAACTGCGCATCGGAATGCATACGTCCAAGGGTATCCGTAAATCCGTAGGAAGCCGGACCTGCAGCCATGTTATCGGGATGAAGCGTACGTCCCGTACCGCCTCCGGAAGCAACCGAGAAATACTTTTTGCCCGCTTCGGTGCGCTCTTTCTTATATGTACCTGCCACCGGATGCTGGAATCTGGTCGGATTTGTGGAGTTACCGGTAATGGATACGTCCACATTCTCCTTCCACATGATCGCCACGCCTTCGGGAACGGAATTCGCACCGTAACAATTTACCTTGGAACGAAGGCCGTCGGAGTATGAAATACGCTCCAACTCTTTTACTTCATTCTTATACGGGTCATATTCGGTCTCCACGAATGTAAAACCGTTGATACGGGAAATGATCTTAGCCGCGTCTTTTCCAAGACCGTTTAAGATGACGCGAAGCGGTTTCTTGCGGACTTTGTTCGCTTTTTCAGCAATACCGATCGCACCTTCCGCCGCCGCAAAGGACTCATGTCCTGCAAGGAAGCAGAAACAGTCGGTATCTTCCTCAAGAAGCATCTTGCCGAGGTTTCCGTGTCCAAGACCTACTTTACGCGTATCTGCAACGGAACCCGGAATGCAGAATGCCTGTAAACCCTCTCCGATCGCGGCTGCCGCTTCGGAAGCTTTTCTGCAGTTTTTCTTGATTGCGATCGCTGCGCCCACCGTATATGCCCAGCATGCGTTCTCAAAACAGATCGGCTGAATCTTTTTGACCTGTTCATACACGTCAAGGCCCGCATCTTTGGTAATCTTTTCCGCTTCCTCAAGTGAAGCGATCCCATAGCTGTTCAATACGGAATTGATCGTGTCAATTCTTCTTTCATATGATTCAAATAAAGCCATTGATTTGTCCTCCTCCTGATTTATTCTTTGCGCGGGTCAATGATTTTTACTGCGTCATCGACACGGCCGTACTGTCCGCTTGCTTTCTCGTAAGCAGTGTTCGGATCGTCGCCTTTTTTGATGAAATCAGTCATCTTTCCAAGGCTTACGAACTTGTAGCCGATGATCTGATCGTCCTTGTCAAGCGCGATACCGGTTACATAGCCCTCTGCCATTTCCAGATAACGGGGACCTTTCTTTAATGTGCCGTACATGGTGCCGACCTGGCTTCTAAGACCCTTGCCAAGATCTTCGAGACCTGCCCCGATCGGTAATCCCTCCTCGGAGAATGCACTCTGCGTACGTCCGTAGACGATCTGTAAAAACAGCTCTCTCATAGCAGTATTGATCGCATCGCACACAAGGTCGGTGTTCAGCGCCTCCATGACGGTCAGACCCGGAAGGATCTCCGCCGCCATCGCTGCGGAATGCGTCATACCGGAGCAGCCGATCGTCTCCACAAGCGCCTCCTGAATGATTCCTTCTTTGACATTCAGCGTCAACTTGCATGCTCCCTGCTGAGGCGCACACCAGCCCACACCGTGTGTCAGACCGGAAATATCTTCAACCTTTTTCGCCTGTACCCACTTGGCTTCTTCCGGAATAGGAGCACAGCCGTGATGTACGCCCTGTGCTACGGTACACATTTCTTCAACTTCCTTTGAATAGATCATGTGAAATCTCCTTTCGATTTATGGTGTCCTTACTGGCGCGCGGCAAATTCTTACCTTGTCGCGCCACTGCTACAATTTTCTCACAATCTGACAAAAAAATCCAGTATTTTTCGTACACTATTTTACTTTCTTTTGATGAATCCGGAAACCAGCAGAAAAACAGAACCGATGATCATCAGGTAATAGCCGATGCCTTTCGTGTACACATCGCCGAATTCATGATGCCAGAACGACACGATCTCAATACAGCTCAATACGCATGCCGCCAGTCCCGCAATAATAACAGGTATGTTCTTCTTTACTAACGCGCCGACCACGCCAAGCGTTGCGGCAATCAGAAAGAAAATGCCGTCTCCGTCGATCAGGGACGCGCTGGCGCCCCAAAACGATACATACGGCAGAAACATGGCGACTGCGAGCACACCGGATGCAACAAGTGCAAAAATATTGATCTTTCCCGCAGATTTTTGACCCTGATAAGGCATTCCCGCACCATTTGGATCATAGCCGTACGGCGTGTTGTTCTGATTTGGCACGTTGTTTTGATACTGCATCTGATTCTGGTACTGCGTGCCGGCATTCTGCCCGCTCCCGCTTTGCCCGTTTCCTGATACGGCGCATCCGCAGTGTTTACAGAACAGCGCGTTCTCATCGATTTGCATTCCACAATTCTGACAGTACATTTTTAATTCCTCCCCCTGTGTTTTTCATTCATGTTATTGCAGTTCCTTTTTTACGATATGCTGTGCATCCTTAAAAATATGCTGTGCCGGTATCACGCCACGCACGCTGGATAGCGGATAAACATTAGAATTTCTTCCGATGACCGTGCCGGGGTTTAAGACCGAATTACAGCCGACTTCCACATAGTCGCCAAGCATGGCGCCGAACTTCTTCAATCCGGTTTCGATCGTTTCTCCTGACAGGACATCTTTCACCGTTACAAGCGTCTTATCGCTCTTGACATTGGAAGTGATCGATCCGGCACCCATATGGGCGCGGCAGCCTAAGATACTGTCGCCGACATAGTTATAATGCGGCACCTGAACATGATCAAACAGGATCACATTTTTTAGCTCCGTGGAATTACCGACGACCGCGCCCTTGCCGACGATCGCATTCCCGCGGATGAATGCGCACTGTCTGACCTCCGCATTTTCGTCAATGATACACGGCGCGCCTAGATACGCGCTTTCAAACACCCTGGCGTTTTTTGCGACCCAGACATGTTCGGCACGCTCCTCGTACACGGATGTGTCTAATGTTTCACCAAGAGAAACAATAAATTCCCCGATTTGCGAAAGCAGTTCCCACGGATAGGTTTTCCCCTTGAACAGCTCCGCCGCTATGGTCTTGTCAAGATCATATAAATTTGCTATTTTTGCCGATTCCATACATTTCCTCCATTCTGACTTTTCAGACTTTTATTACTATTCTGTCCGTACGCAAATTGCATACAGATCCGCATAAATTCTCAGCCGCATCCATTGACTGTCCGGGTCGATCAACGATAAAATCCGGCAGCTTCATCAAATTTGCGATAAAGATGGCTCTGGTCCGTAATCTGTTTGACATATTCCGTGCGGCGCGTCACGAAACTGTTTAGTTTCTCTAAGTATTCCGTCTCCGTAATACTGCCGTCCGCAACACCGGAGAGTCCTTTTTCCCAACTTGCCGTCAATGCCGGATCAAGAAGCGCCTTCATGGAACTGTCCACTACGTCGTAAATCATCTCGCCGAGCAGCGTCGGTGTGATCATCTGTGTTTTTTTATTGAGCTTCAGGTATTTGATATGCACCAGTTTCTTTAGAATTTCGGCGCGTGTCGCGCTTGTACCGATTCCGCTTCCTTTTATTTGCGCACGCAGTTCCTCATCTTCGATAAACTGTCCGGCATTTTCCATCGTCAGGATCATGGAACCGGAATTATAGCGTTTTGGCGGCGTCGTTTCCCCCTCCTTGACCGAATATCCTTCTGACTTAAGTACGTCCCCCTTTTTTACGTTTTCAAGAATCGCCAAAAACGCTTCATCGCATTTTATTTCGTCCCCGGAACCCTCGTTCTCCTTTTCTTTTTTGAAAAAGGAAGGGCGTGCAACAGTCAGGTATCCTTCTTTTTTCAGGACTTTGAAACTTGATGCGAACCTCTCTGTATCTACTTTACTTACAAGCGAGACCTTTTCATAGACAGCCGCAGGAAAAAAGATGCTCAAAAAACGTCTGGCAGCCAGTTCGTAAATCTGTACGGCGGTCTGCGGCAGTTTTTCCAGTTCCCGAAGTCCCTGGCCGGTCGGAATGATCGCATAGTGGTCGGTGATCTGTTTATCGTTGACATAGCGGCTTTTTCCAACACCGCGGTATGCATTTTTCTCAATCAGCAGCGACGCATAAGCGCCAACCGGTCCGTATTGTATGAGTCCGCGGATATTTTTATCGATTTCTTTTGCAACAGCGCTCGAGAGCACGCGCGCGTCCGTACGCGGATAAGTCAGAAGCTTTTTTTCGTACATATCCTGTACATAGGCAAGCGTCTCGTCCGGACTGATCTTAAAATATTTAGAGCAGTCATTCTGCAGCTCTGCAAGATTATATAAGAGCGGCGGGTTTTTGTTTTCTTTTTTACGTTCTATTTTCTCGACGGCTGCCGGCTTTCCTTCCACATGCCGGATCAATGCGAGCGCGTCTTTTTCCTGCAAAAATCCGTTTTCTTTATACAGAGCGGGAGATTTCTCATAAACGGAACCTTCTCCGACACGCCATTCGCCATCGAATGTTTTTTCGGAGAGCGAAAAACTGCCGGTCACACGATAGAACGGTGTCTTAACAAACGCGCGGATCTCGCGTTCCCGTTTGACGACCATCCCGAGCACACAGGTCATCACGCGGCCCACGGAGACGGAGGCGCGGTCAGCCTTCAGGTAATTTTTGATCGGGCCGCCGTATTTTAATGTAAGGACGCGTGAGAAATTGATTCCCATCAGATAATCTTCCTTCGCGCGCAGATAGGCAGCCGCGCAAAGATTGTCATACTCGGAAAGATCTTTTGCCTCGCGTACGCCGCGCAGAATCTCCTCCTCTGTCTGGGAATCGATCCATACGCGTTTTCTGATCTTATTCTTGACCTGAGCCTGCATTTCCACAAGACGGTAGATATACTCTCCCTCACGCCCCGAATCCGTGCATACATAAATCGTCGCAACATCCCCCCTGGTCAGCAGACCGCTGACAATGCGGAACTGTTTTGCCACATTGTCTATGACTTCATACTTATATTCTGTCGGAATAAACGGGAGCGTGTTCAGACTCCAGCGTTTTAAGCGTTCATCGTAGGCGTCCGGATAGCTCATCGTGATGAGATGTCCGACACACCATGTCACGATCGTGTCTTCTGACTCGATATAACCGTCTTTATTGGAGCCGTTCACTTTCAGCGCTTTCGCAAATTCCCTTGCAACACTCGGCTTCTCGGCAATAAATAATCGTTTTTCCATTGTTATCCAATCTTTTTACTGAAAAGTGAAAAAAGTGGCATGACATGCGCATAGTCGTCTACCGCCCCGTCATGAATGCCTTCCGTAAAGATCAGCATATTTTTGGAGGATAATCGCGCCTTCTTACAGCTGAACGCATACCATTCCGTGTCCTGTGTACCAAGAGGCTTGGTTTCGCAATAAACAAAGATCGGAATCGCATCACCCTGCTGTGTAATGGCTACAACGGGGATCTCTCCGGATTTTCCGTACCATTCTTCGCAGCGCACGATATGTCCGGGACGAAAGATTCTGCCCTCTGTCAGCGCCTGTGCCGCCACACGCGCATAAGCGCGTTCCATAAACGCCGGGAGATTTGGCGCGATCATGCGGTCATAAAACGCTTCGGGATCTTCATTTGACAACATGCTTTGATCCGCATACAGAAAACGATACCAGAAATCAACTGCAGGATAACTGATACGATACAGCCCTTTTTGAGAATCGTCGCGCGGTCCCGCACCGTAAGAATATACTTTTTCGATCAGGTCAAGCTCCATCAGGTTTTTGAGATACACGCTGATCTTTGCCCTTGAAAAGCCGGTTGCAAGGTGAATCTCATTCAGCTTGCCTTTTCCGCAGGCAATGGTATACAGAATCGTTGCATAAACACCGAATTCACGCAGCTCGCCGGCAAGCGCGGCAAATCCGTAATCATGCAGCATACCTGTCCGGTCCAAAAACAATCCGCAGATGAGCTGTTTTGCAGTATGATATGCCTGCGCCGCGGAAAGCAGATGCGGATTTCCCCCGAGAAGCGCATAAGCTAAGAAGTTTTCTTCCACCGTTCTTCCTTCTAAGTACACGCAGGTCTGTGCAAAGGATAACGCACGAAGTTTATGGATCCCGCTGATCATTGCCGCACATCCGCCCAAACGTTTTCCAAGTGAGTTTGCAACAAAACTCAGCGAAGAACAGGACAGCAGAACAACAAAATCCGTATCCGAATACCCGTGATTTAGGAGGATGCGAAGCGCGGACGTAAACTGTTCTCCCGCTTTCAGAATGTGTTCCGCCTCATCGATCATAAACAGGATTTTCGGCTGCTTATACTGCTCCGTGAGCGCGGTAAAGACCGTATGATAGACCGCTCCCGCATCGGGTTGTCTGCGAGGCTCCCCCAACCTGCGCAGAAACAGTCCGGCCTGCTGGAATTCAGAAGCCGGAACCGCATGATAATAGATGCTTTCATATCTGTTTGCAAGCTGTAAGAGAAGCTTCGTTTTTCCCAGTCCCTTCTCCCCGTAAAGAACAAGGATCCTTCCTCCTTGCATAAGAAAGCATTGTTCAATTTGTTCTATGATATCCGTTCTCCCGGAAAAGTCCATTCCGACAACATGACCTCCTGAAAACTAGATTTGAGACGTAAGAATCTGTTCTACTTCATCTTTCGGCATCGGCTTTCCAAGGTAAAAACCCTGAATATTGTCACAGTGAATATCGCGCAGATATTCGTACTGTGCTTCCGTTTCCACGCCTTCCGCCACGGTTTCAAAGCCTAATTTTTTTACCATTGACACAATGGATTCTGTAATAATGCGTGTAGAATCGTCCGTGATGACCGTATCAATAAAGCTCTTATCGATCTTTAAGGTGTCGATCGGCAATCCTTTCAGATAGGAAAGGGAAGAAAAGCCTGTTCCGAAATCGTCGAGCGACACGCGGATCCCGTATTCCCGAAGCAGATTCATTTTTTCGATCACCTCGGCAAAGTCATCGATCAGCACGCTTTCCGTGATCTCGAACTCGATTTCCTTGGACTCGATCTCATATTTCTCCATCAGGGAGATCACATTGGATACAAAGTCTTTTCGTTTATATTGTATGGCCGAAATATTGATGGACATGATCAGATGAACGCCAAACTTATCGCGCCATTCGGCATAAGTGCGCAGCGCTTCCTCCACGACCCATGCGCCAATGCTGACGATGCTGCCGTTTTTCTCGGCAATCGGGATAAATTCGGCCGGACTGATCAGCTTTCCGTTTTCGTCCTTCCAGCGGATCAGCGCTTCCACGCCGCGCAGCCTTCCGCTCTCCACATCATACTGCGGCTGGTAAAAAAGCGAAAACTGCTTTTGGGACATTGCGCCTTTTAACATGTTTTCAATCTGGATATGGTGCAGAAAATCATGGATGATCGGTGCATCAAAATACTGAATCTCATTGCCGCCAGTGCTTTTTGCCTTAAATAAGACGATCTCCGCATTATTGATCAGCTCGATCGCATTAGATGCAGACTCCGGGAACTCTGCCACGCCGACACAAACCGTGATCTCAATCTCCTGATGACCGGTCATTACGAACGGACTGCGGATGCGATCCTGGATCGCACGGTATATAGTATCCACATTACGTGTTCCGCAAGGGTCATAAATAGCAATGCAATAGGTATCGCTGTTAAAATGAGATACCATCACATGCTCGGAACGGAATTCACCAAGGAACTGACCGAACATCTGTACAAGCTCGTCCCCCATCAACATGCCGAGACCGTCGTTGACTTTGCGGAAATTGTCAATATCTATGAACATGACGGATACAACGGATCTTTCTTTTTTGGCCTTCTCGATCCATTCCGAAAGTCTTCCCACAAAATAATTCCGGTTATAAAGACCTGTCAGCATATCGTAATATGCCATATACGTCAGCTCATCGTTCTGTTGCTTAAAGCGTGAAATGTCGCGAAACTTGATCACTTTGCTGCCCGGCTTTCCATCGGTGTCAAGACCGATGACAGTCTCGCACTCCAGCCACTGCTTTTTGCCGCGCAGTTTGCATTCACAACTTACTTTTTCTGTTGACGGTGTTTCCCTGTGCAGGACTGTCCCGAGTTTCTCCGCGTCGTCTTCTTCCACATAGTCAAAGATCCGCTCCACATCCTGGATATGCCTGATATCTAACGGAAAAAACGTCTGCCAGTCTCCAAGCAGCGTGATTTTCCCATCTTTATAGTTGTAATAGAGATAAGCACAGGATGACATATCGCACACCATCCGGTACATTTTTTCACTGTCTGACAGCCTCTTATTCATCGCCGTAAGGTAATCCACCTGATAGCGCAAATCATTCATTCCGGCCCATCTCCTCTCATTATCAGGGTACCCTGACGCGATATCCCGCATCATAAAAGGGCGCCCGTCTTTTCTCTGTTCCTGTTTTTCGTCAGTCTTTTTTTGCGATATATCCCTGTGCTTTTAAGAGCTCCGCACAGAGGACAGCGCCGCCTGCAGCGCCGCGCACCGTATTATGGGAAAGTCCGACGAACTTCCAGTCATAGACCGTATCTTCACGCAGTCTGCCAACCGAAATGCCCATGCCGTTCTCGTAATTCACGTCAAGCGCAACCTGCGGCCGGTTATCTTCCTCCAAATACCGGATAAACTGTTTTGGCGCGCTCGGAAGGTTCAGTTCCTGCGGCATGCCGCTGAAAGAAACAAGCTTTTCAATCAGTTGCTCTTTGGTCGGTTTTTTCTTAAATTTTACGAAAACCGCAGCCGTATGACCGTTTAGCACGGGCACGCGGATACACTGGCATGTGATGACCGGAGAAGACGCCGGCTCGATCACACCGTCTTTGATCTGTCCCCAGATACGAAGCGGCTCTTTCTCGCTCTTTTCTTCCTCGCCGCCGATATATGGAATGATATTTCCGTTCATTTCAGGCCAGTCCGCAAATGTCTTGCCTGCACCGGAAATAGCCTGATAGGTCGTTGCGACAACCTCATATGGCTCAAATTCCTTCCATGCGGTCAGTACCGGCGCATAACTCTGAATCGAGCAGTTCGGTTTTACGGCAACAAAGCCCCTCGTCGTCCCAAGGCGCTTTTTCTGAAATTCAATGACATTCATATGCTCCGGATTGATCTCGGGTACGACCATCGGAACATCCGGCGTCCAGCGGTGCGCACTGTTATTGGATACGACCGGCGTTTCCGTCTTTGCATAAGCCTCCTCGATCGCCCTGATCTCCTCTTTCGTCATATCAACTGCGGAAAAAACAAAATCGACCTGACCAGCAACCGCATCCACCTCATTCACATTCATAACAACGGTTTTTTTGACCGCCTCCGGCATCGGCGTATCCATTTTCCAACGTCCGCCGACCGCCTCCTCGTACGTTTTTCCGGCCGAACGCGGACTTGCCGCAATTGTCGTCACCTCAAACCACGGATGATGTTCGAGCAGGGAAATGAATCTCTGTCCGACCATTCCCGTTCCGCCTAAAATTCCCACGCGCAATTTTTCATTCATAATTGTTTCTGACTCCTTTCGCCCTTAACCGGGTTTCTTTATAATGGATGTATGATTTCTTTTTATCGGGTTCTGTCTGCCTGTCGGCAATGACCTTCCAATTTTATTTGAAGTCCGCGTTCAGATACGCTTCGTTATCGGCAATCACCTGTCTCATAGCTTCCGTTCCCGGCGCGCCAAGCGTTAACCGCTTTTCCACGCAAGTCTTTAAGCTGACCGCATCGTAGATATCCTGTTCAAATACCGGACTGAGCTCTTTGAACTGCTCAAGCGTCAGATCTTCGATACTGCACTGCTTTTCGATACAGGTCAGTACAAGCTTTCCGACGATGCCGTGCGCATCACGGAACGGAACACCTTTTCCGACCAAATAATCAGCCGCATCCGTTGCATTCGTAAATCCGCCCAATGCGCTTTTTGCCATCACTTCCCTGCGGAATCCGGCCGTATCCAGCATGCCTGTAAACAGTTCCAGACAGTTTTTGACTGTATCGACCGCATCAAATGTCAGCTCTTTATCTTCCTGCATATCTTTATTATAGGCGAGTGGCAGTCCCTTCATCGTCGTCAAAATGCTGACGAGCGCGCCATATACCCTTCCGGTCTTACCGCGGACAAGTTCTGCAATGTCGGGATTTTTTTTCTGCGGCATAATGCTGCTTCCGGTCGAATAAGCGTCATCCAGTTCAATAAACCGGTATTCATTGCTGTTCCAGATAATGATCTCTTCGGAAAAACGGCTTAAATGCATCATGATCGTGGACGCCGCAGATAAAAATTCAATGACATAATCCCGGTCCGAAACCGAATCCATACTGTTTAAGGTCGGTCCTTCAAATCCGAGCATGGAAGCCGTATAGCTGCGGTCCAGCGGATATGTTGTCCCTGCCAGCGCTCCCGCTCCGAGCGGGCAATAGTTCATCCGCATAAAAATATCATGCATTCTGCTCCGGTCCCGCTTAAACATTTCAAAATAGGCACCCATATGATGCGCGAGCGTAACCGGCTGCGCCTTCTGCAAATGGGTAAATCCCGGCATATAAGTATTCAGATGCTCTTTTTGGATGCGCAAAAGCACACAGAGCAGTTCCTTTAAGAGCCCGTCCACGGCAAGGATCTCCTTCCGGATATACAGGCGCAGATCCAGCGCCACCTGATCGTTGCGGCTTCTGCCGGTATGCATCTTCTTGCCTGCTTCGCCGATCCGCTCGATCAGCTTTGCCTCGACAAAGCTGTGTACGTCCTCGTATTCTTCCGTGATCGCAAGACGTCCTTCAAGCACTTCTCTGCGGATATCGCCAAGTCCTTTCACAATGCTGTCTTTTTCCTCATTTGTCAGGATCCCCTGCTTGGCCAGCATGACGACATGCGCAATGCTGCCTTCAATATCTTCCTCAAAAAAACGCTGATCAAATGAGATCGATGCATTAAAATGATAGACCAGATCATCCGTCTGCTTTGTAAATCTGCCGCCCCACAACTGAGCCATAATTTGTCCCTTTCCATTCTAAACGACGGTCATCCGCCTCTTATGCGCATGTCCCCGGCTTGCGGGCACAATGCGCTATGATGCATATTGTAGCATGCCTGCCGCTATTTTTCAACAAAATGGTAGGAACTTTTTATCGTTGTCTCATACTATAAACTATAATCAATATGAGGTCAGCTATGAATACGCTTCTTTCGTTTCAGGATGTTCAATATCATTATCATACTATTTCAGGTGAGACGCAGGCGTTAAAAAATATTTCTTTCTCTGTTCGGGAAGGGGAGTTTCTTTCCATCGTCGGTCCTTCCGGCTGCGGTAAAACAACATTATTATCCATGATCGCAGGTCTGATCAAACCAGAAGCCGGCGAGCTTTACTTTGCGGATACGCTGAAAAACAACCCTTCCAGCATCGGTTACATGCTGCAGCATGATCATCTGTTTGAATGGCGCACAATCTATAAAAATGTTCTTTTGGGTCTCGAACTGCGTCACAAAAACACAAAAGAGAGGCGCGGAGCGGCGCTTGACCTTCTCAGTCAATATGGGCTTTCCCAGTTTCGCGATAGTTATCCGGACGAATTATCCGGAGGGATGCGCCAGCGTGCCGCACTTATCCGGACGCTTGTCTGCGAACCGGAACTTCTTTTATTGGATGAACCGTTTTCGGCACTTGACTATCAGACAAGACTTACCGTATCGTCTGATATCGCGGATATTATCAAAAAAGAAAAGAAGACAGCCGTGCTCGTCACGCACGATCTGTCGGAGGCTGTTGCACTCTCGGACCGGATTCTGGTTCTCTCTGCCCGTCCTGCCAGTGTACTGCGCATGATGGATATCCATCTTACAAAACAAGGCACGGGAGCAGTTGCTGCCCGCAAAGCCCCCGAATTTTCAAAATATTTTAACGAATTATGGGAGGAACTCCATGGAGAAGAACAAACAATGCTCACCCCAGCAGATTCTATATGAAAAGAAGTGGCGCCGAAACCGGATCATTAACAGAAGCGTTCAGATTCTGGTGTTTTTTGTGTTTTTTATACAATGGGAGGTTACAACGGCATGCGGCATCGTAGACTCATTTTTTTTCAGTTCACCGTCCCTGATCATCAAAAGCCTGAGGACCCTGACCCTGAACAACGATCTCCTGACGCATATCCGTGTCACTCTGCTGGAAGTTCTGTTAAGCTTTGCTCTTGTAGTAATTATCAGTCTCATCATTGCTATACTGTTTTGGTACTTTGACCGGTTGTCTACAATATTTGAACCCTATCTTGTGATCTTAAACAGCCTGCCAAAGTCCGCTCTTGCTCCGCTCTTCATTGTGTGGCTCGGCACTGGCATGAAAACGATCATCGTGGCAGGTATGAGCGTTGCGATCTTTGGCTCGATCATTAGTCTCTATACAGGGTTCCGTCAGGCGGACGGCGGAAAAATTCATCTTGTTTATGCACTCGGTGGGACAAAACGCGACGTACTGAAGAAAGTCATCTTACCTGGCAGTATTCCGCTGATCGTCAGCACCATGAAAGTGAATATCGGACTGTCGCTCGTCGGCGTCGTCATTGGAGAATTTCTTGCTGCAAGACAAGGGCTTGGTTATTTGATCATTTATGGTACACAGACGTTCAAAATGAGTATGGTCATTACCTCACTCGTCCTGCTCTGCCTGATCGCTGTGCTACTCTTTGTTATGATCGATCTGTTTGACCGATTGATCAACCGTCAAAAAAAGAGCTGCGCTTAGGCGCGGCTCTTTTCATTCAACAAAAAATCCGCTTAAGCAGCGGATTTTGAAAGCTCCCGGCCGGACTCGAACCGGCGACCTACGCATTACGAATGCGTCGCTCTACCAACTGAGCCACGGAAGCCTGTCACAACGAATATTATTATATAAGCTTTCTCTTCATTTGGCAAGATGTAAATTGCATTTTTTTCAACTTTATAAAAATAAATTTAGATGAAAAAGATAAGAACATTCCTCCGTATGACGGTGGAATGTTCTCTTTTGCAGGACACTCTTTTTAAGAGAAAAAGCTTTGTTTCGAAGATTCATGTGCGCTGCAGAGTGCAGCCGCGAAGCATGCTTTGATAAGTTTTTGCTTGTTAATGACGCAAGAAAAACAAATGTCGCTGCGCGTCGCTTGTTTTTCTTTTACGTTCATTATATCACATGCTTAATATAGTTACAATTGTCCTGCATTGGATAGAACCTTCGATTCCTCATCATCAGGTTAAATAGAGCTTATAGTTCCTATTCGTAGACTGTCCACTTCCGTTTGTTCCATATGACACCTTTTATGACAAGCACTAAAAGAATATCAAGGATAAGCTGCACCGCGATCCATCCGATCTCTGAGGACAGAAACGTCTCACTTTCAGATACAATCCTGAGCAGCTTTACGATCGGCGGAAAGACCCAGAACAGACATTTTAACACAGGAACCCTTATCAGTGACTGACGCATAAAAATCCCAATGATCGTTATGAAAAACAGCATCAATGCCAATCGCCGTTTTCTAATCATTTTCGATTGAAACAAACTGCTGAGTTCATATCCAAGCAATGCCACAAGCAAATGCAGAGAACAGAGCACCGCCAGTTCCGCAGGCACCGGTTTTGATAAAACGATCTCTCCAAACAGGAACGCCGCTGCCGAATACAGCAGGATCAGCAGCATATAAATAAGGGCAAACAGACTCAGAAACACTTCTTTTGAAAGATAATATTTTATAGCACTGCCCGATTTCAGTATTAACACAGCATCCATATCATCAGAGTCTGCCCTGTGCAAAAAGAAGCCGTCAGCCAGACAGACCGTAAAAAGGATGGCTAAAGAGTACACAAAACAACTAGATACCAGAACTGAAAAAAACAAACATAAAAGAATACTATAGATCAAAACAGGCAGAAAGGGAGACATAAAGTGAAAACCTGACATATACATATCAATGTGATATTTCAGCAAAGCCTTCATCTAATATCTGTCCCCTTTAATCTCACCGTGTTCAATATGCCAAATTTTATCGACAAATGCCGTCTGCCATTCATCAGCCTCTCTTTCTGATGGCAGAGAGGTAAAAAGAATCGCCGTATTTTGCTGCTTCATTTTTACCATATCCGCATAAAATATTTTCTGTTTGTCATGATCAATACCGGTAAAGGGAGCGTCAAGAGCCAAAAGCCCGCATGGCCGCAGCATAGTCTGCGCAAGCATCATTGTTCGCAAGATCCCGTCAGAAAGCCGGTTTATGGCAATCTGTTCCATTCCCGAAAGCTGATAATGGACAAACAGCTCTTTACAAAGTTTTTTTGCCTCTGCGTTTGAGAAGCCATCCACCATCGTCAAAAGTACCAGATATCGAAATGCGGACATTCCGGTATTAAGGATATACTTTGGCGGGACATATTGTACCGATAACTTCTTCTGCAGCCGGACAGTTCCTGTCGTAGGCAATGTTGTACCGGTAAGCAGCCGCAGAAGAGTTGTTTTACCGCTACCGTTGTTTCCGGTTATCAACACGCACTCTCCTGCATGCAGCTTAAACGTAGCGTTCCTTATCACAGGACGCCCCCGATATATTTTGTATGCTTGATTCACTTCCAGTATCTTTTTACTCTGATCCATCGTTTTATTCTTGTGTGGTTATCATAGTTACGTAGCCATTTTCGTCGATGACATAGAGCACGCCGTCCGCTTCCATCTGCTGGTTAACGACCAGACGACCCTCTGCATCAAACAGATAGATCTGCTCTCCGATCTGCTTCATGCCAACATACATTTGTCCCGATACAGGATCAAAGCAGTACATAGATCCACCGATAGCAGCCCATCCCTTCGCCATTGCACCTGTTTCCGGATTAAAATAGTACATAGAAACGCCGTCACTGACAAATCCAACCTGGCGCTTTCCTTCTGTATTGAAGAAATACGTTTCATTGCCGATCTGCTGCATACCGATCTGCATCCTGCCGTCCGTGCCCATATAATATACGTCATTTCCGACAACGATCAAACCTGTCTGCATCTGTCCGTTTTCATTTGTGTAGAAGATCCCGGTACCGTCATTCACGAAACCGAATGCCATCTTCGCATCAGCAGGATTGAAGTAATAAAGCTGTCCGCCGATATTCTGCCAGCCGACCTGCAAAATTCCATTTTCGTTAAAGTAGTACAGATCTGAAGCAATCTTGGATAAGCCGATTGCCATATGACCGTCTTCATAGAAATAGAACAGATTGTCTGCAGCAAGCCATCCGGTATACATACAACCGTTCGCATCGAACAGGTAGACCGAATCTCCGATCTGCTGCATGCCGACTGCCATCTTTCCTTCCGTACCAAAGTAATAAATATTGCCCGCCAGCGACTGCCAACCAAACTGCATCAGACCGTTTTCGTCAAAGAAGTAAATGCCGTCTGCGACCTGTGCAAAACCGGAAACACGCCGTCCAAGCTCATCCACATAATAAATGCCTCCATTGTATTGAACAAACGTATTGGCTTTCATCTTATAGTTCTCGTAAAAATAGTAAAATCCTTTACGAAATGCAAAACCATTTCCTACAATACTTGTTGACAGATCCTTGTACTGATAATTGATATCTACATCTCCGTTGATCCCCGGAATCCTGCCGGTGCTGGATGCCTGCCAAAAAGCTGCATCCTCGATATCACAGTTGGTATGATACTGCGCGACCCATTTGTCATACGCGATCGGTCCGATGTAGTTCTGATACCAATATTTGCTTCCGTATACGACCGGATAATAGCCGGCGTTTTCGATGATTGCGCAGAAGGTATTGGCGATCTCCGCAATCTGCGCAGGTGAAAGCGTGCGTTGTACCGAATCTTCAATGTCGATCGCCACCGGCATGCTGACCGTATAGTTCGAGATTGCCTGCAGTACGAAGACCGCTTCCATCGCCGCTTCCTGCGGTGTTGTCGCATAGGAATAAATATATACTCCCGTTTTGACCCCGTTTGCTGCCGCCTGCCTCATATTCTGATCAAACTTGACATCCAGACCGTATTTTACTGATCCGACCCTGACGAATGCATACTGTACGCCGCTTGCAGCAACTGCCGCCCAGTTTATATCCCCCTGCCATCTTGATACGTCGATACCAATGCTGATCGCTGTACCTGCGTTCTTTGCCTCTGCCTGTATATTTCCGGTCGTAAGCATGCAGACACAGCAGAGCAATGCAACAAGACGCTTTTTTATTTTTTTCATCCTTTATGTACACTCTCCATTCCGTTATCTGTTATTGTTTCTGTAAGTTTTCAAACTCCTCAATATAGCGGATCAAAAGTTCTACCGAACCCTTGATTCCAAGTTTTGCGCTATTAAATGTCAGGTCATAGCTGTCAGCTCTGCCCCATTTCTTAGAAGAATAGTAATTATAATAGCTCTGACGCTGCTTATCCTTCTTGACCATCATATCTTTTGCTTTCGCAGCACTGATCTGATGACTCTCCATGATATTTTTCAGTTTGAAATCTTCATCTGCACTGATAAATACATGAACACAGTTCTTGTAATCGGCAAGTGCATAATCGGCACATCTTCCAACGATCACACACGGGCCTTCATTTGCAATCTTCTTAATGGTATCAAACTGCGCCAGAAACACCTTCTGGCTGATCGGCATGTCCACAAAAGAAGATGCATTATAGCCGAACGAATAGGTATCCATGACCAGGTTATATAAAAATGAATTGGTCGGACGCTCATCGTTACTCTTGATCATCTCTTCGCAAAAACCGCTTTCCTTTGCCGCGCGCGTCAGCAATTCTTTATCATAATATGCGATTCCGTAATGCTCTGCCAGTTCTCTTCCGATCTCATGTCCATAAGAACCGTACTGCCTTCCGATTGTTACGATTGTTTCCATAAATATACACCTCATTTCTTTTATGTATCAGGATAATGATCCTGTAGCAATAGTATATGCGATATAAAGCATTGTTTCAACCGAAATGCAAAACTTACATAAATTACCGCTCATAATATGGTCAGCAGATGCTTAAAATAATCCGGCAGCGGCGCATCGGTTTCGATGTACTCCCCGCTTCGCGGGTGTTCAAAACCCAGCAGCTTTGCATGCAGTGTCTGACCTTCTAAGCGAAACGGACATTTTTTATTCCCATATACCCCATCCCCCAAAAGAGGATGTCCGATACTTGCCATATGTACCCTGATCTGATGTGTCCGTCCCGTTTCCAACCGGCATTCCACATAAGTATAACCCTTTAATTGTTTCAGCACCCGGTAATGTGTAATGGCACGCTTTCCATTCTGAGACAGAACGGACATCTTTTTACGGTCGCCCGGATCCCTGCCGATCATGGTATCGATCACGCCCGACTCCTGCCTGAGCGTTCCGCAGCAGATCGCATGATACGCTCTCGTCACCCGGTGCTCTTTTAACTGTTCCGCAAGAGACAGATGCGCCGTATCGTTTTTGCAGACGATCACGGAGCCGGTCGTATCCTTATCGATACGATGCACAATACCGGGGCGAAGGACCCCGTTGATTCCTGAAAGAGAATCGCCGCAATGATACATGACCGCATTTACGAGCGTACCGCTGTAATGTCCTGCGGCAGGATGAACCACCATCCCTTTCGGCTTATTTACTACAAGTACGTCCTCGTCTTCATATAAAATATTAAGCGGGATCGGCTCTGGTTTTAAGTCCGGTTGTACACAGTCAGGAACACATATGACGATTTCGTCCCCCTCTGTCACACGGGCGCCGGGCTTCACGAATACAGATCCGATCTTAACGCCGCCCGCCCTGATCTGTTTCTGAATATACGAGCGGGATGCAAAATCCATCAGTTTTGTCAGCGCTTTATCCACCCGCTCTCCCTCAAGCTCTTCGGACACGGAAAAGCAATATTCTTTCATTCCGGATGATCCTCTTTTACAGCTTTCTTAACCGATTCTTCTTTGACTTCACGATATTTTTTCGGTCGGACACTCAAAAAACGAAGTTCTTCATCCTTGTATACAAATAAAAGAAAAATCGCAAGCAATATGGTAGCACAGGTTACATAAATATCCGCTACGTTAAAGATTGGAAAGTGTATCAATACAAAATACAGGAAATCTACTACATAGTCATAGCGAAAACGGTCGATCATATTGCCGACTGCCCCGGCAGCGATCAGAACGCAGAACAGATTCATGCTCCGGTATCTCTTCCGGTCAGGCATACGAAACAGTACATAACAGATTGCTGCAAGGATGACCACTGCTATAAAAATGAAAAAAAATTTCTGGTTTTGCAGCATGCCAAACGCCGCCCCTCGGTTTTCCAGATAATGCAGTTCAAATACGCCGTTTATGACCGGCACCGGTGCCCGATCCTTTAAGTTCAGGACCGCAAGATATTTTGTTCCCTGATCAATAAATACCAGCAGGATAAATAAAACAAAATCAAATACCAGCCGGATGATTTTCTTTTTACTCATGCACGTTCATCCTCTTCATCAAAATAAATTTCCCGGACCGCGTCGAGCATTTCCTGCTCTGTGACACTTGTGTCGATCAGGGCTTTTCCAATCTTCTTCAAAAGGATGAAACGGATCGTTCCGTGTTCCATTTTCTTATCAGACTTGGTAAGCGCTACGATCTTTTCCGGTTCAATATGGTCAATGCTGATCGGCAGATTAAACGGTACAAGCATATCGCGAATCTCATAATACTCTTCCATGGACAGCAGTTCGCGCTTCCATGAGATATATGCTGCCGCAACAAAGCCGAGAGAGATACTCTCGCCATGCGACAATTCAAAATCCTTATATTTTTCAATAGCATGCCCGATCGTATGACCAAAATTCAGGAGCGCACGATCCCCTTTTTCCAACGGATCTTTCTCGACAACCAGCTTCTTTATGGCACAGCTCCTCATGACCATCTCTTTGAGCGTCTCTGTATCCCTGTCATGGATCTCATACATATGATCAAGAAGCCACTCATAAAACAATGCATCCTTGATCAGTCCATGCTTCATGACTTCTGCAAATCCCGAGTAAAACTGTCTTTCATCAAGTGTTTTTAACGTTTCGATATTCATATAGACTAAACGCGGCATATAAAATGCGCCAACCATATTTTTGTATCCGTCAAAGTCTACACCCGTTTTACCGCCGATGGAACTGTCGGACTGTGCGATCAAGGTCGTCGGTATCTGGACAAAATCAATGCCGCGCAGAAATGTCGCTGCCGCATAACCCGTAATATCACCCACAACTCCGCCGCCAAGCGCGATCAACATATCGGCCCTGTCATAATGCTGCATGATCAAAAAAGTATACAAATCGCGTACCGTATCTAATGTCTTATACTTCTCCCCTTCCGGAAATGAGAACACATCCACCTGTTTTGCATGCGGGCAAAGCAGATTTTCAAGCGTATCGGCATATAATTCCCTGACATGAGAATCCGTAATGATACAGAGTCTGCGTGAAGAGATCCCCATACCCGCAAGTTCTTCGGGAAGTGCCGCAAAATCTGTTGCATAAACAATGTCATACGCGGGTTTTTTATTCATCATAACTGTAACCCGTTGTTCCATATCTGTGTTCATCCTTATACTCCTTTGTACGCCCAAGCGCATATCAATCTATATCGGAAGCTTGTTAGATACTATTTATATCAATTTTTGATTTTCTGCATACTTTTACTATCTGTTTGAATACATTTGATTCAAAAAACTTCCCGCTTCCGATGTACGTCTGCGGGAAGTTTTTATTTTCGTGTTCAGTTTCATTTTCTAATACGTCTCACAAGACCGTTACTTATTTCTGATCGGTACGTCGAAAGAGCCACTCAATATCTCTTGAAAATCCCCTGATATATCCACGCTCGCCGGCGTGATGATAAATATATAGTGTGATATTTTCTGAAGGTTGCCCTTGATCGCATAAGTCGATCCCGATGTAAAATCGATAATGCGCTGGGCAACATCAACATCTAACCCTTCTAAATTCAATACGACTGTTCTGTTTGATAAAAGCGTATCGGTGATCTCCCGCGCTTCCTCTACGGTAGTCGGCTTAATGACGCACACTTCCATCCCGTTTCCCTGAGAGCGTCTTGTCTGTTTCATCGGTGTTACCTTTGACACAGGCTTTTTCGGTGGTTTTTCCTCATAATCACTCTCGTCATAATCGCGTTCCCGCTCACGTTCCCGATAACTGTTCCTCTGCGGTTTCTCCTCTACAGGTTCGTCGCTCTCGTAATCATCATAGTAATCGTCCTCATCTTCCGGATTGAGCTTCATCGCGTTAATAAACTTGTCCATAACACCCATATCAGTACCTGTGCCTTTCCATCACTAATTTCATTATCATTGTTTTTTGTCTCTCTGTCAACATATAAAATAAATATTTAATGAGTAAAGTCATCTTCTAGCACTGCAGACGCGTCTAATACAATATGATCATACACGCATAAGCCGTAAGTTGTGTTGGATTTTACGATCGCATAATCCTCGTTTTGATAAAGAATACTGATCTGCCTGAAATCGGCATAGCCCTTGTTGATATTGTATACGCCACGCAATGTTGCTTTTGTACCGACCGTAAACGTTTCCTCCGAGTCTTCCTTTTGCAGCACGTCTCCGCCGCGCAGCAGATCTTCTCCAATATACAGATTTCCTTCGCTTTCGTTGTAAACGGTAACAGGAACGCTCTCCCAGCTCAGCCCGCCGTCCTCTGTATAGATCTGTCTAGAGACAAATCGTGATTTTCCGCTATCCGCTGTATATACATATTCGGCGGGAATCAGATAAAACTCCCGTTCTACAATGGATGATACCGGTATCTTTAGTCCTTTCTCTTCCTCCATGATTAATTCTATTTCGATAAAACGCTCCATGCAATAAGTCAGCATGGACGTATGAAAACCAAGTACGCCATAAACGCCATCCGGAAGATGCAGGATCTCAAGCGAAGCCCACGACTGCGTCTGATCCTTTAAGAATTTGACCTGTACATAGCTCTCATCGGCAAGAGCCCGCTCCTGCTCCTCATCAAGAGGTATGACGATCGACCAGTTTTCCGAGGTACAAAGCTTATATGCCTCATCTCCCTGCGAAAGAAGTTCATTATTTGCAAGTCCTTTTTTTTCATACAGGTTCTGATCAAACCGTTCTTTTGTGATTTCCGTTGGTGTTAAGTTCTCATATCCGTCTACGGAGTAAATGACGGCTCCGGGTTCCGGCGCATAGTAAAGATGCACGGAACCTGCAATACCTGTATCGTTGATATTGCCGATATTCTCAAGCGTATTTGCCGTTGCAAGCCGCATGACGGCGCCGTTCATCACATGCTTAAAATCATAAGCCGAATAAAACGAGCGGTCATGAAAACTGCCGGCAAACGATATGCATTCCTGTCGTAGCTGCAATAATTCCGCGTCGTTTAAGGTGTTTTCCTCTCTTTCCGGAGACATCAGCTCTGCAAGCCGTCCGCTGCCGTCAATCGTGTAAACAAGCTGATTTGCACCTATTTTCTCTCCCTCTCCCGCAAAGTAATTCACATATCCGTCACCGGCAGAATAAATAACCTGTTCTTCCCTGATCGCAATTCCCGTATAGAGATTGCTAGTTGAAAGAGAACCCATCGTGACTTCATAGCCTGCAATGTGTTCTGTTCGGAAATAGGTGATGATACAGACGATGATATAGATAAAAATAAACCCAAATATGATCATCCCAATATTCAGATTCACAGGTTTTCGATATCTTACTACTTTTCCGGATTTCGCCATTATTTCCCCAATCCTCATTTATTTACACAAGTCGTGTTACTGACCGTATATTTCTTTTAAAAGAGCATTCATCTTTTCATAAAGGGCAGCGCGTTCCCTTGCACGCATGATCACCGCTATATACTGGTTGCCGGAAGTATCTTTTACAAGAAGAATCAGGCAGTTTCCCGCCGCGTTCGTGGTACCTGTCTTTCCGCCAAGTATCGTAATATTACCGGGCACCGGATAATTGCCTGTCTGATACTGAATCGTCGATCTGACTGTGGCTTCGCAGGGCGTTCCCTCCGCATTCGTATACACGGTCGTATAGGAGTCCATGGCGATGATCTGCTTAAATTCCTCATACTGCAACGTCTCCTGAAAAATCAAATACATGTCGTAAGCAGTTGTGTAATGTTCTTCGTCATGCAGACCATGCGGATTTGTAAAATGGGAATTAGTCGCACCAATGCGTACCGCCTCCGTGTTCATAAGCTCCGCAAAGCCCTCCACACTTCCGGCAATGTGCTCGGCGATCATAATGCCGATATCGTTTGCAGATTTGATCAGCAAAATATGCAGCGCCTGATCCAGCGTCATCCGGTCCCCTGCCTGAATTCCAAATGTCTGTACCCCGTATTCATCGATCACTGCATTTTCCGAAGCCACCAGCATATCGTCCAGATTGCCATATTTCAGTGCGACAAGCGCAGTCATCACCTTCGTCATACTTGCAGGATACAGTTTGCCGTGGATGTTGTTTGCATAGATCACACGGGACTGGTTCAGATCAAACAAGCCCGCTGATCCGATATCGTCAGGAACAAACGTCGTATTCTCTGTCACACTCCCCGCAGTCACACATAATCCGGCGGCAAACGATTCGGCGACCGCATAGCGGTCATTCGTCACAACACGAAAACTGCTGACCGGATAATCAGGATCATACACCATGTCATATGGCAGCTCCCCGCATCCCGTCAGCAAGATCAGCAGGCATAAAGCAACTGCGAGCATACTTCTTTTTTTATTTGTATATTTCACGCCACTCAAGGTCTCCTCTGTCTAATGACTTGATCAACAGCTCCGCTGTCGCTAAGTTCGTCGCCAACGGTATGTTGTAAGTATCGCACAGCTTGACAACATTATTGACGTCAGGCTCATGAGGTTTTGCAGAAAGCGGATCCCTAAGGAAAATCGCCAGATCGATCTGATTATGTTCGATCTGTGCCCCGATCTGCTGCTCACCGCCTAAATGCCCTGCAAGATATTTGTGAATGCTTAAATTAGTAGCCTCTGCGATCAAACGTCCAGTCGTTCCGGTCGCATACAGCTCATGCTTACTTAAAATCCCGCGATACGCAATGCAGAAATTCTGCATCAGCTTTTTTTTCGCATCATGTGCAATCAATGCAATATTCATCTGTCCCACACACACCTTCTCTTAGTATTTTTTTTCGCATTGCAGTCTTACATTTAAGACAAAACCGATCCCCATATACAAACAAAGAAGTGAAGTCAGACCGTTGCTGACAAACGGCAACGGAATTCCCGTATTGGGAAATAAGCCCGTCGCTACGGAAATATTCGTAAAGCTTTGAAAACCAATGATGATACCGACGCCCGCACAGATCAGGCTCCCCGCCATATCTTTCGCTTTTCTGCCCGTATTAAAACACATCAGGGAAATCCCGAATAACAAAAGAACTGTGGATGTACTGCCGACAAATCCAAGTTCTTCCCCGACAACGGCAAAAATGAAATCGGTTTCCGTCTTCGAAATAAAATTTCCGCTTTTTACGGATCCAATGGATGTACTGTTCAGACCCTTTCCCATCAACTGCCCCGAACCGATTGCCATGATCGAATTCTGCTGCTGATAGCCTTCTGCATTCTCGTATTCATCCGGATACAGCCATGCAAGGATCCGCGTCTGTTGAAAATCACGGATCAGTTTCTGGTCAGGCTGCAGAATCAACATAAAAAGGATCACGAACGTCGGGATCACGACCGCCGCCACGCCCGCAATGATCTTCCAGCTCAATCCCCCAACAAAGAGCAGGACGACAAAAACCACGACAATGACAATGCTTGTTGACATGTCTGGCTGCAAATAGACAAGCGCAAGAGGCGGTATGAACAGCAGGATCATCGTAACAAGCGTTTTTAGTCTGTTCAACTTCTCCTTATGTATCATGATATACTGTGCATAAAATAAAATCAATAAAATTTTCGCAAGTTCAGACGGTTGAAATTGAATTCCCAGGATCGTCACCCATCTCTGTGCGCCGCCGGCGTCACTGCCGATCAGACGCACAAGCAGCAGAAATACAAGATTCAATCCGTAAATCACCCAATAAAATTTCAAAAAGAATCCATAATCAAACAGAGAGATGACAAGCATGATAAAAAAACCCAGGATAACCCCCATCATCTGCTTGTTCTGCAGGGATTCCTTCGCACTTCCGATTGCCAGTACGCCGATAATGGATACGGCGACCACAAATATGACAAGCAAAAAATTGTAATCCCTTACGCGGTACTTCTTTTTCATGCATTTCCTCTCCGATCATCCTATGATCATGATATTCCGTGCTTTCCGATCTCCAAAATCGGCATATTGATATAAAGCACGGGCTTTCTTTCTGAACGGCGTCCGTTTCCGTCCGTCTGTCCAATCTGTACTTCCATCTGTTGTTCATCGATCTTCATATACTTAGAGATCACCTTAGAGATATCATTTTTTAGTAATTCCATCATTTGAGGAGAACAATTTACGCGGTCTGAGATCAACAGGATCTTCAAACGTCCTTTTGCGATCGTACGTGTTTTTTTGTGGCGAAACAGTATCCTCATAGCTTCGCCCCCTGACTTTTTCGAAATACGCCGCTAAGCTTCGATAAGACATGGCGCCCGCTGTCAAAGTTTAGAAGCGGCACATCCTCTCCGACAAGTCTTGCACAGATATTGCGGTACGCACGCCCCGCCATGGTTGCAGTCCCGACAAGCGGCTCTCCCTGATTCGTCGCGATCACGACATTTTCATCATCCGGAACAGCACCCAAAAGAGGAAGTGCAAGAATGTCGATGACGTCGTCAACACTCATCATATTCCCGCGGCGCACCATTTCCGGGCGGACGCGGTTTACGATACATTCCATCTTTGCGATCTCATGAGCCTCCAAAAGCCCGATCACTCTGTCTGCATCCCTGATGGCGGATACTTCGGGCGTTGTGACGATCACCGCATGATCTGCAGCTGCGATCGCGTTCTGGAATCCCTGCTCGATTCCTGCCGGACAGTCCAATATAATAAAATCAAACTGATCTCTCAGAAATGAGATCATTTTTATCATCTGTCCGGGCGTTACTGCCGTCTTATCCCTCGTCTGTGCCGACGGCATCAAAAACAATCCCGGATACCGCTTGTCCTTGATGAGTGCCTGCTTGATACGGCAGGTTCCTTCTATGACATCTACCAGATTATATACGATACGGTTTTCAAGTCCCATCACAACATCCAGATTGCGCAATCCGATATCGGTATCGATCAGGACGACCTTTTTACCAAGCGCTGCAAGACCGGTTCCAATGTTTGCTGATGTTGTGGTCTTTCCAACACCGCCTTTTCCTGACGTAATGACAATTACTTCGCTCATACTATATCCTCCGTTTTGATTGAAATAGTTGTCCCCTAAATGTGTCAGGCGTTAAAACAGTTCCAAGCCGGAATCATTTAGTAATTCTTTTGTAAGCAGTTCCCTGACTACTTCGTGGTTTTTTACAACCGCGATCTGCGGCTGCTTTTTGGGCCGCGAAAACCATTTACCCTTTTGTCCTTCCGTCCTTTCACTCTTGCAGCCGGCAATTGTGATCTGTTCTGTCTCCATGATCAGTGCCGCAACATAATGATTTTCATTTGTATCTGTTCCTGCATATGCCTCTCCGTACAATCCTCCCAGCACAATGATATTTCTTGCTGAGATCACACGACAGTCCTCTCCGACGTCTCCGATCACGAGAATTGTCTTTTTGTTATTTTCCAACACCTCCCCGTCAGTCAGGCTGCCCCTATGTATGAGATAGGGTTCCTCTGCAGCACGCGGTTCCGCTTTCTGCAGAGCGCGCACATAAAATTCGTCTCCCCGGCCATTTCTCTCAACGACACAGACAATGGCCGGTCCCCCGTGCAGTGCCAGCGCCTGGATCAGCTGACGCTCCTCCTGCGGGGTGACTCTTCTGTCCTCAATGGATAACGCAAGTCTCGCCCCCTGAAAGAATCCGGAGGCATCCTTCAACTTCTCTTCAAGTTCCTCAAGAATATCCGTAAACGGCGCATCGGCATCTAAATGCAATGCGATGCCGTGCGGGTAACTTTTAATCATGACTAAAGGATTATTCAATCTGTTTTCACACTCCTCTCTGCACAAGCCGAAAATTGACTCCTCTCATCAGAACACATAGCATCCAAAAAAATCGCTTCTGCGCCGATGCCTAGATATCATTCGCCATTCCCGTAACAAGCTCCTCTCTGGGTGCGAGCTCAAAATAATATTTGATCACATCCCGCGTCATTTCTGCCGCATAAGAGGAAGCATAACCGTACTCAATGCGCGCTGCGATCGCAATTTCAGGGCTGTCATACGGTGCATAGCAGACGAAAAGAGCATGGGGCGGTCTTGTCCTGCTCTCCTGCGCCGTCCCTGTCTTTCCTGCGACCGGAACTTCCATTTCTGAATAATAGCGCATATTTTCGACCACCTGACGCATCCCCGTATGAATAGAATCCCATGTTGAATCTGCGAAATCAAGTGTATTCCGGATTTCTGCATGATTCTCACGCAAAACGGTTCCCTCCGCATCCTCAATGCGGTCTATCAATGTTAAATTATAACACGTTCCGCTGTTCGCGACTGTTGTAACGTATCGCGCAAGCTGAGCTGTGGAATAGTTTGCATTTCCCTGTCCGATCACAGTAATAACCGGATATTCGTCCGATATTTTAGGTGCGGACTCATCTATTTCCACGCCTGATTTATCCCCTAATCCGTAAAGCTCCGCATATTTTGTCAGTTCGTCGATTCCCAAATTCTCGTTATAGACACCGTCCTCCAAACTCATGCGATATGCCGCTTCATAAAAATAGCAGTTACAGGAATGGCGGATGGCTCCTGTTACATTTAAGGAGCCATGTACACCGGTACAGCGGTTTACCGCGTCAAGACGGTCAAACACACCATGACAGACGATCCGGTCCTGCGTCGTCAGATATCCGTCTTCAAGAACGGCAGATGCCGATACCATCTTAAATGTAGAGCCGGGAGCCGTTCTGCGCTGTGTTGTATAATTTAACATCGGATAAGACAGATCCGTATTGATCTGATTCCAGTAAGCCGCATCCGACACGCGATTGGTATCATACCCCGGATAAGAGACCATCGCAAGCACATCCCCTGTATTGACATCCGTAATGACCATATCTCCGGTACACGGATCCAATGCAAGCTGCGCCGGTGTAATATCCAGATTCTTAATCCGGTTTCGCATAAACTGATAGGGGCTTACCGCATTATTGACAAATGCGGCGAGTTCATCATCGGTCAGATGTACGATCTCCCTGTCGACCAAAAGCTGACATACCTGTTTCCCGGTCAGTCTGTCCCCCAAAATCATATACTTGATCATGCGTTTGCCAAAATCCGTATTCTCATTCAGGTAAGAGATAATGAAATCAACAAGAACCGTATAGACTTCCTCCGAATCCGCATACTGGTTTTCAAGAGGAAGCCTTGCCGTATCGATCCAGTTCATGGAAATGGCATGCTTCAGAAATTCCTGCAGACTGATCGTCTCGTCGTTTCTCCATGCCTTATAAATTTCATCCGACGTATCGATCAATTCCGTCTGCAGAATTCCTACATTATCTGACTGAAGCATCGATACGATATAACTCTCATAGACCGCATATTCCGTGTCCAGATCGCTGTAGACCGTTCCCGTCTCCAACAGCTCCTGCCGGAGTCTGGCTAACACGATATCCTTATTGTCCAGATAGTTTGCGTAGACAATGCTCTCCGTCTCAGACGCATCTTCATGGTCAAAATCTTTCATTTTCAGGATATTGTTATCGAACAGTGCAAAATACACATCGTAAATCGGGATCTGGATCTGGCTCTCTGTCGCGTGCTCTGCCGGGATGTACTCTTTGATGTTCTTGATCTTTTCAAGCAGTATGCCTGCGATCTTCTGCTCCAATATGTGATATGCCGTCTCCTGCAATTCCATATCGATCGTTAAATAAATATCATTTCCGGCAACCGGTTCTGTGCGTTCAGCCGTTTCGATCACTCTGCCAAGGTTATCCACATACACGATCTCAGAGCCTTTTATTCCCTGAAGCTCCAGTTCCATACTCTGCTCGATACCGGTCTTTCCCACAATGTCATTGCTTGCGTAATCATCACTTTGTGCCTGATAGCTCACAAGCTCCTCTGACGAGATCTTTCCCGTGTAGCCGACAACATTACTGAAATAGACGGAATCCACGTATTTACGCATGGTATCTTCAAAAATAGATACGCCCGAAAGCACATCGCTATTTTCCATGACGGCAACAATGGTCTCCTCGGAGACATTTGTTGCGACCGTTGTCGGAATATATTTCTGATAGCTGTTTAAGCTCATGGCATACCGGATCGTCACGATCTTCAGCAGTTCCTCTTTTGTATATCCCTCACCAACAATAAACTGTCTGTTTCCGGACTCGTCAAGAAGATAGCCGCCGTCTTCGTCATACAGATATTTTCCGACACCGAACCGTCTTCTGCCCCCCAGATATTCCATAACCTCGTCGGGAGTCGCCGTCTTTTCCGCATATGTCAAATCCTGAATACTGCTGTGCCCGTAAATATCTGCCAGAAAACGCAGCAGTACATTTCCCGTTACTGTATAGGAAAACTTACCGTCCTCATCGATCACGATTGAAAAATCATTGATTATGGAATCCCCGTTATCTTCTATCATATGGATCAGACGGTAAATGGTCGTATTCAACTCTTCATTTTTGGTCGAACCCGAATCATAGACATCTTCAATGATCACGGAGTAGGCAAGCTCATTATAGGCAATGATATTTCCGTTGCGATCAAAAATCTGACCGCGGGTGCTTGCGATCGACCGCTCTTTTCTGATGCGAAGCCTGAAGTTTTCCATGTAAGATTCTCCGCGGACGATCTGCAGATCAAAAAGACGGTAGACAAGCACCGCGCACAGACCGGTCACGAGCAGTGAAAGAATGAAAAAACGGGAAGTGACAAACCGGATCAGCCAGTCCTTAAAATTGCTAAACAAACTTCTTTTCGCTCCTTTTCTCTATCTCATCAAACTTCTGATTGATTTTCAGGTTCATTGGATAAAACAATACCGTTAATACGATGGTATATACCGTTTCCGGCACGATGACATGCAAAAAATAAAAAGGCAGTTCAAACCGCCCTCTCAGCAGATATAGCAGAACATAAACCGCAAAACCATACGCAAGATCGCTGACGGTGATCAAAAACAGCGGCAGCTTGATATCCTCTGGGAAAAACACACGGTGGAACATTCCGTTTGCATAGCCGATATACATATAAATAATCGCATAAAATCCAATGACCTGTCCAAAAAAGATATCCGTCAGCAGGCCGCAGAAAAATCCGACCAGCAGACCATTCTTTTTTCCCCTCATAAAGCCATAAGCGGACGTGATAATGATCAACAGATTTGGTGCGACCCTGCCAAGTGAGATCCATTGCATAAGCGTCCCCTGCAGCACAAAACAAAACATCACCATCAGTGCTATCACGATTTTTCTCATATTATGGTCATGCTCCTTCTATAGTCCCCAGGCTCTGTACAATGTTAAAGAGCGCTCCATGCCAAACAAACCCTGTCCGGTCTTAAGATTCCCCGATCGTCTGTTTCTTTTCAAGAATGACCAATACGACCTCTAAATGCTCAAAATCGACCGCGGGCGCTAAATACCCTGACTTTGACAAATTGTTTGCATCTGTATCGATCTGCGTTATGTAACCGATCACGATGCCGGGAAGATATTTATCTGAAATATTGGAGGTTACGATCTTATCGCCGATCATGACTTCATTGTCCGAATCGATCAGCTGGGAAAATGAAATCTTTCCAACCGACATCAGCTCCAGACTGCCCGATACGATCACATTATCAGCCGTTGACAGTACCATACCGCTGACATTGATATTATCTGCAATGATAGATTCTACACGCGCCCAGTTAGGTCCGATCACCGTAATGCGCCCTACCAGACCGCCGTCTGCAATGACATTCATATCGACGGCAAGCCCGTCATCCGTTCCCTTGTCGATGATAAATGACGAAAACCAGTTGCCTGTATCTTTTGCGATAATACGGGCTCCGACTTTCGTATACCCTTCATAAGACTGATCCAGCTCGTATAATTCACGAAGCTGGTAGAGTTCAAAGCGATCCTGCTGCAACATTGTATTCTGCAGGGTCAGCTCGTCGAGCTGACGTTTTAAGTCCTCGTTCTCCATGAGCAGGTCGCGGATCTCTACCAGTTCATCCACACGTTTTGACAGATAGCTGCCCACCTCGCTGATCCCTGCCTGAAAGGGTGCGATCACGGTACCTGCGATTCCGTTTAACGGTCCTTTTGTAAAATCCGTCGTCAGCGTGATCAGCATCATACCGATGCAAAGAACAGTCAGGATCAGGAGAAGATATTTACTTGGAAGGTGAAAATGCTCTCCCTTTTTTTTTATGACAGGACTCATAGTTATTTGCTCATTCCCTCAATCGCGTAGGCAACAGATTTATAGTTATCTTCTTTGATGATTTTCGCAAGTCCGAGTGCAACACTCTTCATCGGCGCATCGATCGAATTGATCTTTAATCCGGTTCCCTTTGCAATCAATTCCGCGAGATGCATGACCTGTGACGCTCCTCCCGTTAAATAGACTCCATGGCGATAAATATCCGCCGCAAGCTCCGGCGGCGTCCGCTCCAGGATCACCTTGATATTATCAATAATTGTTGCAAAATGCTCCTTCAGACATTCGTCCACAAGTGCTGTCGGTATCTCACGTTCGACCGGAAGTCCTGTTACGATATCACGCCCGTATACGACTGCATTCGCTCCGTTTTCCTCCAGTTCGCATAACAAGATCTTGACTTTTTCCGCTGTTTTCCCGCCGATCAGCAGACTGTATTCTCTTCTGATCGCATTGCGGATCGCTTCGTCAAATTTCTGCCCGCCCACTTTGATCATTTTGCTTAAAACGATTCCGCCGAGCGATAAGATTGAAATCTCCGTGGTATCATAACCTACGTTTACAACCAAAACCCCCTGTGAATTCTTCACATCTATATCCAGTCCGAGCCCGTCTGCAACCGCCTTCTCAACCACCATGATCTTGCGAGCCTTTACGCCCGCGTCCTTGACCAGATCATAAAAGGCTCTCTTTTCCACTTCCGTCACATCCGTCGGCACGGCAATGTAATAGTCTGCGGGACGAATGGTTCCTTTGCAGATGTCGCTGACGAAATATTTTACGAGAAGCTGCATATTTTGAATATCTGCGATCACACCGTTACAGAGCGGATAGGAAATATGAATATTGGACGGCGCTTTCTCGAACATCTCATACGCCGAGTTGCCATAAGCAAACAACGTATTCTTATTCTCGATCGCGATCATATTTTTTTCCACAAGAATCGCATCTTCGTTCCTGCTGTAAATTTTGATATTACTCGTTCCAAGGTCGATGCCGAATATATTATTTCCCAACCTCATGTACCCCTTTCTAACCGTAACGCTCTTCGTCTTCTTACAGAAGTTTTTCCTCAAGAAAGCTCATATACCTGCCGTCACCGATGATAATATGATCCAGCAGCGGAATCTGAAGGAATGACCCCGCTGCCTTGATTCTTGCCGTCATCGTAAAATCTTCTCCGCTTGGCTTCGGATCTCCGCCCGGATGATTATGCAGGAGCATAATATACACCGCCCTGTACTCGAGCGCCCTGATAAACATGTCGCGCGGCGAAAGAACAGAAAAATTCACCGTTCCGGTTGACAGCACCGTGTCAATGATCAGGCGGCACCGGTTATCAAGCAGTAGCATGCGCACCTGTTCATTTTCAAGATGACGCATCTGCTCCATGTAATAAGCGGCGACCATCTCCGGTCTGCTGAAATCCAGACGCTCATGCATGCGGGACGCTGCGATCCTGTTTGACAGCTCGGCAACACATTTGATCCGCACCGCCTTCACTTCGCCAATTCCCTTGACAGACTTCAACTGCTCCAGATGGATATGCTGCAACTGTAACAGTCCGCTCTGATTCGCATTCATGCTCAAAATCTTTTTCGCCAGACTAAGCGCATCTTCTCCCTTCGTCCCCGTCCGTATAATAATGGCAAGAAGTTCTGCATCTGTAAGATTCTGCGCGCCATATGCAAGAAATTTTTCATATGGCAGATCTGTTTGATTTTTCATAAGTATACCCTCGTTCGCATCAAAATACTCTCCGGGTACATCTTACGCGTTATGAGGGTACCCACAATTGATACTATTCTAACACAAAACCCAATTCATGTATACCTCTTTTTCGATGCTCTTTGCCTATAGCCTGGAAAGCGCCGAAGGGGAGATCAGTCCCTCATCTACAAAGCGCTGAAATGTCTTTAAGATGCCGAATCCGGCATGCTCCCAGGTAAGTCCTCCCTGAAAAAAGACGTTGTAAGGCGGCTTCATCGGACCGTCCGCCGAAAGCTCAATCGACGAACCGGAAACAAATGCGCCCGCCGCCATGATGACCGGACTGTCATAGCCAGGCATATCCCACGGTTCCGGCACAACATGACTGTCAACGCCTGCCGCAGCCTGTACGGCCTGGCAGAATGCGCGCACACCCTCAGGCCTTTCAAAGCGGATCGCCTGAATAATATCAAAACGTTCTTCCGACGCATCCGGCGTACAGACAAAACCGCACGGTTCATAAAGATTTGCGGCGAAAACGGCGGCTTTTAAGGCGCTTGCCGTAACCGTAGGCGCCAGAAACAGCCCCTGATAAAAAGAAGTCAGCACACCGAGCGACGCGCCGACTTCCTTTCCAAGCCCCGGAGAAGTCAACCGATACGCGGCGTTTTCCACACATTCTTTTCTTCCGGCAATATAGCCGCCGATCGGGGCGAGCCCTCCCCCCGGATTTTTGATCAGTGAACCGACTGCCATATCCGCACCAACATCTGTCGGCTCGATCCTCTCTACAAACTCTCCATAGCAGTTATCGACCATGCAGATGATATCCGGTCTGATGCTCTTTACAAAAGAGATCAGTTCGCCGATCTTTGCTACAGACAGGGTTGGACGCGCTAAATACCCCTTGGAACGCTGGATCGTGACAAGCTTTGTCTTTTGACTGATCGCCGCCCTGATCCCGTCATAGTCAAATGAGCCGTCCTTTGCCAGTTCGACCTGCCTGTATGTGACCCCGTATTCGGCAAGCGATCCCCTGGACGGGCGGATACCGATCACTTCCTCTAAGGTATCATAAGGCTTTCCAACCGGGGATAAGATTTCGTCTCCCGGTCTTACATTGCTCATAAGCGCAAGTGCAAGTGCGTGTGTACCGCATGTGATCTGCGGGCGTACAAGCGCATCTTCCGCATGAAACAACTTTGCATAAACCTGCTCCAGTGTATCCCTGCCGACATCACCATAACCATAGCCTGTCGTGCCAAGCAGACACGCCTCTGAAACACGCGCATCTTGCATGGCCTTCAGCACCTTGAGCTGATTATACTGCGCTGTCTCATCTATTTTCATAAACCGCCCGCGCAAGCGTTCCTGCACACGTCCGCCTGCCTCATAAACTTCACGGGAAATTCCCATGCTCTCATACATTGCCTCTAATGTGGTATCTGCCATTCCTGTTTTGCCTCCGGTATTGTATATTATTTATATATTTTGCAGGCGTTTGAAAACGCCCTTGAGCCAGTCCTTAACCGCATTTGCGTATTTATTGGATGATACCCTTCTCTTGCAGATATGCGCACATTCTTGCAAGAATTTCATCTTCCGAGGCAAATGCCCCGCGTTCCAGCCAAATGACGTCCCGCTCCCGCTTAAACCATGTGATCTGACGCTTTGCAAAATGCCTCGTGTCCCGCTTTATGCGGTAGACTGCCTCTTCCAGGCTGATCTGTCCGTCCAGAAAATCAAACAGTTCTTTATAACCCAGCCCCTGCATGGAAACCATGTTGCGTGTACAGCCTGACGCCCGTAAGCTTTGAACCTCCTTAAGCAGCCCTTCATCCATCATCCGGTCCACGCGTTCATCAATACGCGAATACAGTTTTTCACGTTCATCATTCAACACAAAGTAGCAGAATGCATACGGTGACTGCCTTTTTCGCTGACTCTCATTATGTGCGGAGATCGGCGCATGATTTTCCTCATAAAACTCGATTGCCCGTATCACACGCTTTACATTGTTTTTGTGTATGCATTTTGCCGATTCAGGATCGATCACCAAAAGCCGGTCATAGAGCGCCGCCGCTCCCTCCGGCGTTTTCGCCTGTTCCTCTAATTTCCTCCTATAAGGGCTTTCCTCATGATGTTCCAAAAAATCAACATCGTAGAGCACGGACTGGATATAGAAACCAGTTCCGCCGACTAAAACAGGAATATGCCCTCTCCCATAAATATCATGCATTTCATTCTTTGTCATTGACTGAAAACGTACGATATCAAACGGCTCATCCGGTTCCAGTACATCGATCAAATGATGTGAAATGCCTTGTGTTTCTTCTTGTTTAATCTTGGCCGTGCCAATATCCATCCGGCGGTAAACCTGCATGGAATCGGCGGAGATGATTTCTCCGCCGATTGTTTTTGCCAGTGAGATGGAAAGTGCTGTCTTTCCAACTGCAGTCGGCCCTGTAAGAATGACGAGTGGTTTCCTGCTCATCCGCCCCGCTCCCCTCTCTGCTTCAAAGTCTTTTTTAGATGATCCGCTTAAATTTCTTCTCCAGTTCATATTTAGACATTGCAACGATCGTCGGTCTGCCGTGCGGACAATGATAGGGATTGTCTAAGTAAAGAAGCTCACTGATCAATACCTCCGCCTCGGCTGCCGTCATAGACATGTTTCCCTTAACGGCAGATTTACATGCCATAGAAGCCAGCTTCTCATATATCACATCAGGCGTTCCACGGACAGGACCGTCAACAAGCTCATCCAGCATATTCATCAAAAGTTCACGCTCATTGCAGCCGTACAGATCCATCGGTACCGTGCGGACAGCCACCTCATTCCCGCCAAAATCCTCGATCTCAAATCCGAGTTTCAAAAAGTGTCCGCGGTATTCCGACAATACCTGATACTCCCTTGCGTTCAGGTGAAGGATCATCGGCGGTGTGAGCATCTGTCCCGGCATGTCCTTTTCTTTCAAATGCTTCATCAAACGTTCAAATTTGACTTTTTCATGCGCGGCATGCTGATCAATGATAAACAGCTTGTCTTCATACTGCACCAGCCAGTAAGTATCAAATATCTGCCCCAAAATCTTGTGTCCCGGCTTTGCCGCTTCGCTTAATAATTTATCGTTAAACAGTTCCATCTGGTGTGGTTTTCCGTTAATCAGACTATCGCTTGTATCGATAGGATTTGCATGAATATCGTCGTTTTCCGCGATGCCCGCAGCATTTGGTTCCTCAATCAATCTTGTTTGGCGGTTCGTTTGAAAGAAATCTTGCAAATCCGGTGTTTTTTCCCCATAAACCGTCTCCTCCCGCAAGACGGGAACCGGACGCCTGTTTGTCTCAAACGGCTCCGGAGCACCTTCGCTTAACGATTTTTTCTCCGCCACAATATCTTGTAGATGCTCCTTTTCGTCTAAAATAACCTGCGGAATAAATTCATTTCCTTTCAGCGCTTCAGACACAGCCTGATAAACGATATCGAAAAATTCCTGTTGTCTGATAAAGCGGATCTCCATCTTCGACGGATGAACGTTCACATCGATTTCATCCGCCGGAACCCCGACCGCCAGCATACAGACCGGGTATTTATGCTTCATAAGATAGGACTGATACGCCTCCTCAACCGCTCTTGCTATGATGTCGCTCTTAATATAGCGGCCGTTGACAAAGTAGTTTTCCATATTCCTGTTTGCGCGGTTCATCTCGGGCTTACCGATATAGCCGCTGATATGGATGCCATCCCGCTCATAGTCGACCGGAATCAGGCATTCTGACACGTCCCGCCCAAAAATACGATAGATCACTTCGCGCAGATCACCGTTTCCGCTCGTATGAAAACGTGTATCCCTGTTCATGACAAATTTGAACGAAACCTCAGGTCTTGACATTGCAAGATGTTCCATCAGATCAGCAATATAGCTGCCTTCTGTTGCAAACGATTTTAGAAACTTCCTTCGCACTGGTATATTATAGAACAGATTTCTTACCATGATCGTTGTACCGTCCGGCGCACCCACCTCGGACAGTTCCTCCTCTGCGCCGCCAGAAATCAGGTAACGTACCCCTGCATAATCGTCAGCCGTCTTGCTGATGATCTCCACTTTGGAAACTGCCGCGATGCTGGACAGTGCTTCGCCGCGAAAACCAAGTGAACGAATGGAAAGCAGATCTTCCACAGAATGGATCTTGCTCGTCGCATGTCTTAAAAATGCCGTCCGGATCTGATCCTTCGGAATACCGCTTCCATTGTCCGTTACACGGATGAAACTTGTGCCGCCCTCCGTGATCTCAACAGTAACGGCATCTGCCCCCGCGTCCATCGCATTCTCCACAAGCTCTTTCACCACGCTGACCGGACGCTCCACAACCTCGCCCGCCGCGATCTTGTCTATCGTCTCAGAATCAAGTACTGCGATCTGCGCCATGCCGCACCTCCTTTTTACCAGCGGTTATTCAGCTTATTTTGCAGCCGATATAAGGTATTCAACGCATCCAACGGTGTCAGATTGCTAATGTCGATCTCTTTTAATTCTTTCACGACGTCTTCGTCCTTCACTGCATCAAACAGAGACATCTGCCCTCTGTCCACCTCGTCACAGATCACGGGTTTACGCTTTACATTTCCTCCGGCAGGCGACGAAATACTCTGAATCTTGTCCGTTATATCGTTATCAGACAGCTGCTCTGCAATTTCTTTTGCCCGCCCGATCACGATATCAGGAACGCCCGCCAGCTTAGCCACCTGAATACCATAGCTGCGGTCTGCGCCGCCCTTCATGATCTTTCGCAGAAAAACAATGTCGTCCCCCTTCTCCTTTACGGCTATGCAGTAATTATTCACATTATCCATTTTTCCCTCAAGCTCGGTCAGCTCGTGATAATGCGTTGCAAATAATGTTTTTGCACCCAGGACATTCCGGTTGCTGATATGTTCGATGACTGCCCATGCGATTGAAAGCCCGTCAAACGTAGATGTACCTCGCCCGATCTCGTCTAGGACAAGCAGGGACTTAGACGTCGCATTACGCAGAATATTGGCAACCTCATTCATTTCGACCATGAACGTACTCTGCCCCGAAGCAAGATCATCCGAAGCTCCGACACGCGTAAAAATCCGGTCCACCAGACCGATATCGGCAGTTTTTGCCGGAACGAACGAACCGATCTGCGCCATGAGCACGATCAGCGCCGTCTGGCGCATGTAAGTCGATTTCCCCGCCATGTTCGGTCCCGTGATCACGGCAATACAATGCTTCCCGTTATCCAGATGCGTATCGTTCGAAACAAACATATCATGTTCGATCATCTTCTCTACGACCGGATGTCTGCCATCTTTAATGTCAATGATGCCTTTTTCGTTAATCGCCGGCCGCACATAGTGATTCCGTTCCGCCACAAGAGAAAGCGATGCGAATACGTCAAGCGCAGCAACGGCTTTTGCCGTGCGCTGGATCCGGTCAAGCTCCGCAGCGATCCGGTCACGCACGCTGCAGAATACATCGTATTCCAATGCAGTCAGCTTATCCTCCGCATTTAGTATCGTATCCTCCAGCTCCTTTAGGCGCGGCGTCGTATACCTCTCTGCATTCGTCAGTGTCTGCTTCCGGACGTAGTCGTCCGGCACCATGTTCTTAAACGAATTCGTGACCTCAAAATAGTATCCGAATACCTTGTTATATTTAATGCGAAGATTTTTGATGCCGGTGCGCTCCCTGTCCTCACTCTCCAATCTGGCAAGCCAGTCCTTTCCCTCGGTCTTTGCCTTGCGCAGTGTATCGATATTCTGGTCATAACCGTCCCTGATGATACCACCCTCCCTGATCGTGACGGGCGGCTCCTCATCATCAATGGCTTCTCCGATCAGCGCACATACATCCTCCAGCGAATCGATCTCCTGATCAATACCAGAAAGCAGCTTTGATGAGAAGCCGCCAAGAACCAGTTTGATCGCGGGCAGCATGGCAAGCGAATTGCGGAACGCGATCAGATCACGCGGATTTGCGCTCATGTAGCTGACCCTGCCAAGCAGCCGCTCCAGATCGTAAATCGGTCCCAAATACTCCCTGATCTCATCCCGCGCAGTCGGATCAGCGCAAAGCTCCGAAACCGCCTCCAGACGTTCCACGATCGCATCTTTCTCAACAAGCGGCTGCTCGATAAAACTGCGCAGTGTCCGTGCTCCCATCGCCGTCTTCGTTTTATCCAGTACCCATAAAAGACTTCCACGCTTTGTTTTTTCCCGCAGAGTCTCCGTCAGCTCCAGATTACGCCTTGTTGCGCTGTCCAAAAGCATATATTTGCTTGTCAGATACGGACATAAATGGGTGATATGGGACAGTGATATTTTCTGCGTTTCGTTTAAGTAGAGCATGACCGCGCCTGCCGCGACAAGCCCGTTCGGAAAATCTTCGACGCCGAGCCCGGTCAGGACCTGTACATGAAACTGCCTCATCAGCGCTTTTTTGCAGGCATCCTCGTCAAAATACCAAGGTTCCAGCCGGTTGACGCAGATATGTAATCTGCTGCGAAGATCCTCCAGATCAACGCCGCAGAGCGTAAACGCATCGTTACAGATGATCTCGGACGGCAGATATTTATTGATTTCGTCAAGCAGGCGTTTCGTATCCTCCACCTCAGTCAAAAAGTAATCTCCGGTGGAAACATCTACAATAGAGATCCCGATCCGGTTTTCAATATAGACGACCGCCATCAGATAATTATTTTTTCCCTCATCGATAAACTGATTATCGACATTTGTACCGGGCGTGACGATGCGGATCACTTCGCGTTTCACCATGCCCTTCGCAAGCTTCGGATCCTCCACCTGCTCGCAGATCGCAACTTTATACCCTTTTGTAACCAAACGATTTATGTAGCTTTCTGCCGCATGAAACGGCACCCCGCACATCGGTGCACGCTCCTCCATTCCGCACGCTTTCCCCGTCAGCGTCAGTTCCAGTTCCTTTGATACAATTTTGGCATCATCAAAAAACATCTCATAGAAGTCGCCAAGCCGGTAAAAAAGAATACAGTCTTTATGTTTTTCCTTGGTATCCAAATAATGCTGCATCATCGGTGTGATCTCAGCCATGTTCCATTTCCCCCATATAATAAAAGCCCCGGCATTCCGTAAGTCTGACCGTTCTGATCGTACCAATCATTTCAGGAGTTCCTTTTAGATGGACGATCATATTATTGGAAAGCCTGCCGATCACAAGAGACGCGTCTTTTTCATTCACTTCCTCGATCAGCGCCGGCAGTGATCGTCCTTCAATGAGCATCGCACGCTCCCGCGCAGTCTCCTGTACCGCGCTAAGAACACGGTCAAACTGCCTTGTAACCTCTGCCTGTGGAACCTGTTCCATCGCTGCCGCCGGTGTTCCGGTGCGTCTGCTGTACTGAAATGTAAATGCATTATCAAACGCCACTTTGCGGATCACATCGATCGTATCGTCCACATCCTCTTTTGTCTCTCCCGGAAAACCGACAATAATATCTGTAGAGATCGCCATGTCCGGTATCTCATTCCGTATTTTAAGTGCAAGAGCCAGATAATGATCCTTGTCATAACGGCGGTTCATTGCCGCCAAAATCCTGCTTGAACCGGACTGTAACGGCAGATGTAAGTGACGGCAGATCTTCCCCGACTCTTTCATAACACCGATCAACTCATCCGAAAGGTCCTTCGGGTGGGATGTCATAAAACGAATGCGCTCGATCCCATCCACTTTCTCCACTTCCCGCAGCAATCCTGCAAAAGAAATTTCATCTGAAAGTCCCCTGCCATAAGAATTGACATTCTGTCCAAGCAGCATGATCTCTTTAACTCCGTCCGCTGCAAGCGACTCGATCTCCCGAAGGATCTCGCGTGCATCCCGGCTGCGCTCCCTGCCTCTGACATACGGCACGATACAGTAGCTGCAGAAATTATTGCAGCCGAACATAATATTGACACCTGACTTATAAGAATATTTCGGTCTGACCGGAAGCTGTTCGACGATCGTGTTTGTATCTTTCCAAATATCGATCAGCATGCCTTCCGATTCATACATGGCACAGAGCAGCTCTGCAAATTTATAGAGATTATGGGTACCAAATACCAGATCCACAAAAGAATAGCTCTTTTTTAATGTTTCTATGACATTCTGTTCCTGCATCATGCACCCGCAGAGCGCGATCTTCTTGTGCGGATTTCTTTTCTTCATTGCGTTAAGATGTCCGAGCCTGCCATAAACACGCTGATTCGCGTTATCCCTCACGGTACAGGTATTATAGATCACAAAATCCGCGTCCTCCGAGTCCGTAACCGCATAACCGGCTTTCACCAAAATACCGAGCAGCTTTTCGGAATCGCGCGCATTCATCTGACACCCCATGCACACCGAACACGCATATAACGGTCGACCCAATTCCTCGGACTTCTTTTTTACGATCTCACGGCATTTTTTTATAAAATAATACTGCCGCGCGGGTTCTTCGGTTGGCGGCGGGCTATTTAGGTCTATACCCGACAATATATTTTCTACGCGTTCGCGTTCTGCTTCACTCATTATGTAACCCCTCTTTTCTTCTTCTTAAATCTGTTATATAATAATCTATTTTGACGTAGTTTGCAATAAAAAGAAAGCAGACAAGTTAAAAAACAAGTCCGCTTTCTCCCGTGATATTATCCATTTAGACCGAAAGGTTTTATTTATGCCGCCGCCCGCAAGGGTCGCGGCAATGCGCCCGCCCGATCATACAATATAAGCCTTGCCGCCACTGTCTACGCCGCACACATAGCCAGACGGAATTTTAACCCATACCGACCCGTCGTCGTTTGTTTTCACGTCCTGCACCGTGACCCTTGTCCCCTTTTTCAGCAACGCCGCGCCCGCTCCGTCCTTATATGCGTTTTTCCTGCCGTCTGCGGTAAGTTCTGCAAGGGTTTTCTTTCTTCCGCGCGGTTCTGTGCGTACATACATATTATTTTTGAGGGTGTACGTCTTGCCGATCGTGAAGCGTGCCGCCTGTGCGGGCGGCGTTGTGGCGGTTGTTCCGACGTTATCCCACGCGGTAAGCCCGTATTTTTCAATGATAGAAATAACGCTGTTTGCCTCTGTCGAACTTGTCATATATCCCGCCGCCTTGATCTGCTTCATCTGTGTTTTGTAATCGACGCCCGCTTTCACGCCTTTATACAGATTTGTATTTAATAACTCATAGAAATTAAATACACACTGTTTCATGCTGTCGTAGGCGCGGAAAGCCGCCGTTATTGTCGTATGTACTCCGATTGTGTATTCTTCGCCTGTCCTGCTTGTGAAGAACTTCCCTCCCCAATATTTCGTCGCTGTCCTGCCGCCTCCTACCTTATGCCCGAAATAGGAATGATGCTTGCAGCTTCCCGCCGTGCCGTAACCGCACTCAACGCACGCCATACCGACCGCAACGGACGGCAATACTTTCCCTAACTCTTTATATGCTTCCTGCGTAAGCGGCGCGATCTGCGCGATAAAGTTTTTAATCTGCGTTTTTGTTGCCATTCTCCGCACCCTCTTTCTTTTCTTCCGTGCTTTCCTCTGCGATCGGCGTTATTTTTTCGATCTGCCGCGCAAGCTGCAAAACTTTGTCGTAGCCGATCATCGAAGCGACCCAAACCGCCGCAATCATAATACATAAACAAATAATATTGTTTACGCTCCACGGCAAGCCTAAAAGCATATAGACCGCCGCCGTTCCTAACCCGCCGATAACTGCCGCGTCGATCAGCGCGACCACGTTCGGGCTGTAACTCTTTCCCGCATTCTCATACGCTTTTTTGATCGCTTCCGTAAGTAATGCGTTAGCGATCGCTCCGACTGTAAGGATTGTTGCAAATAATGTTACTGTCATTTTTTACCCCTTTCTTTTTGTGGTTTTATTGTTCTGTAAAATCGTCCGCGTTTTCCGTGATCTCGTCCGCGCGTCCGAATTTCTGCAAATTTTCCGCTTTCGCTTTCCAATAATAGAAACCGTGGGAAGTCGCCGACAATCCATAAGCGGCGGGGATAAGGTAAGCAAGCGGGCTTGTGTCTTTCAGCGCGAAAACGGCTATAATCGCCGCGATCGTGCAAATTCCTGTTATAATGTCGGAAACATATAAAAGGGCTTTTGATGTTTCCAGTCTTCTTTTTTTTCGTGTCCTGCGCCGTTTTCTTACCAATTCCCCGCGTCCTCTCTCTTTTGCGCTTCCCGTACTTGTAAAATACACGCTGCCGCGCTTCCTAATACGATAACCGAACCGATCAGAAAAACGCCGATAACTGCCGCTGCGATCTTTCCCATGCTTTAGCCCCTTTCCTTGTGCGGGCGGTGTGTCAAGTATGTTTCAAGGTCTGTTTTTGCCCGCTGTAATGCTTCCTTGTCGTTTCCGTTGATCGCGTGAGATAACAATGCGAGAATAGCCGTTTGCGTGACGGCGTTCGCTTCGTCTATGCTGTCAAGGCGGCTTTTATCCGCTCCGAAGCGTTGGTCGTGCTTTTTCTCGTTTTCTCTGATTTCTTCTTTGATCTTCTCGACCTCGTCTTCAAGGGCGGCTATTTTCTCGTCCTGCGCTTTGTTCGGGCTTTTTGCTTTCACGACTATTTTTACAATAACCGCCACCGCGCCCGCTATAACAGAAATTGCGGCGCATACTGCAAGCACGCCGTTTATAATGTCCTGTGGTGTGAATAAAATAGGGTTATTCATCGGTCTATATCCTTTCTATCCTTTCTATCCTTTCTTTTCCGTGTTTCTATGCCAATTCTAAAACAGAAAAACGCTCGATTGTGCCAATCTTTGACCGTTTTACATCTTCCCGAATATCCGCGCTTAAATGCCATGCGTCGGCGTGTTCGATGTGTGCAAGGCGGCTTTCGATCGAACGGTCGAAAAGTTCTTCGTCAACCTCTCCCGTCTCAAATGCGCATATCAGTTTCTTTATTCTGCGGGTTGCGCCTTTCCTTACGATCTTAAAAGACGGAAAATGCCTATACCCTACGAAGTCGACGCCGTTTTTCGCCGCAATAATTCCCGTTTTCGGGTTCAAGGTAAGATGCAAGCGAACGCGCACAAATTCGTCTATTTTCTTTAACATTTCGCGAAGTTCTGCGGGGTCTTCCGAAAGAATAATAAAGTCGTCCATATATCGGAAGTAATCGCCTGCGTGTAGTTCGTGTTTTATGTATTGATCTAATATGTTCAAATACACATTCGCGAATAGCTGTGACGTAAGATTTCCGACTGGAATCCCCACGCCGTTTGGGTAAATCCCGTTATGATCTATAATTTTATCTAATATCTTCAATACCGCTTTATCGGATATATAGCGGCGTATTTCTTTCTTTAGAATTTCGTGATCTATGCTTTGAAAATAATGGTGTATGTCGCCCTTTATCGCATAGATTTTCTTTCCCTGCTTTATCTGTAATTCATAAAGGCGTGTGGCAAGGGCTTTTGACGCTTCGTGCGCCCCTCTGTCTTTCCTGCAAGCGTAGGAATGAAATATAAACCGCTTTTCAAAAATCGGCTCAATTATATTTACTATCATGTGTTGCACAACACGGTCGAAGAAAGGCAGCGCCATTATAAGCCGTTCTTTTGGTTCGTAAACCTTGAAAACAAAATACCGCCCCGGCGTGTAAGTTCCGTCGCGTATTGCCGCGATTGCCCGCGCAAGATTTTCTTCGCGGTTTTGCTCAAACTTCAACACTTCGGGGCGGTATCGTTTGCACTTCCGCGCCTTTTGATAGGCTTTTATCGCATTTTTGATCGTGCAAATTGCGCCTAATATGTGTTTTGCTGTTTTCATGTTTTTTACTTCTTATCTTCTCATTTTTCGATACCTTTTTAGGAAATGCCCGCCCCGCGTTTCGCGCCCTGTGGCGTTACTTCTCGGCGCGGTGCTTTTTGATCTTTTCCGCGCCCCCCCCCGCGCGGTCGGGAAGTTTCGGAAATGCCGCCAATAAACGCGGCTTTCTTTCGCTCTTTACAATCGTCTGACTCTATATAAAATGGCTTTTATATATAGCCCTTGCGGTACTTGCGGACAAGATACCGTCTAAAATGCTCTACAAGTCACACACGCACCACACGCCGATGTTCGCGTTGACGTTCCACGGGTAATTGTTGCAATTCACGGCGCGGTCGCCGTCGTGGACGCCGTTGTTCCAATTCCCGCCGCAAATGAACGCGTGAAGCGAAAGGAAACGCCCGACGATACGGTACTAACGATTGCCCCAAAAGCGGCGGCGGCTATTTTGCCGCGCCGCCTGCCTTTCTCTCTTTTGCTTCTTTGATTAGACCGCCTATCAATGCGCCGATGATCGCCGTCTGTCCTGCGCAATAGAAAAGGACGTCTTCATTGATTGCGGAATATTTCAGATCATAAGCAAGGCGAAGTTTGCGCATAAGCCGCCGTTTTGCTCTGTCGGCGGTATAAAGGTGTGAAGCAACTTTTGTTATCTCGTATTGTTCGACCTCGTCCAATATTTCGTCGATGCTTTCCCGAATTTCCTTTTGCAGCGTGAATTTTTCATAATGCGGTAACTTCTTCATTTTCTCATGGAGATATACGCTAAAATCATACGCCGCTTGATGTGCTTTTGTATGGATATAGTCCGCGCCCGTATCTATTACCGCGTCGGGCGCGTTATATTTTGCTTCGTATGTTTTCGCACTCTGCATTTTTTCGCCCTGCCTTTCCTTTCTCGTTTCGGCGGTCGGCTTTCGCCGCCGCCTGTCCGCTTACTGTGAGTCACACACGCACCACACGCCGATGTTCGCGTTGACGTCCCACGGGTAATTGTTGCAACGCACGGCGCGGTCGCCGTCGTGGACGCCGTAGCCCCAACCCCCGCCGCAAATGAACGCGTGAAGCGCGGTACTGCTCGGAATATACGCGTCGCCGTGTCCTGCGCCTAAAACGTCCTGCCACGCCCACGCGGACGCTGTCGGGTCAAGACAAAATTCGTTGCACCATTTCCAAACGTTACCCACAAGATCGCGGATATTGACCGCGCTAACCGCATACGTTACCGCGCCCGTCTTTGCGCGGGCTTTGTTTCCTGTCGCGCTCCATGCGTAGGTATTATTTCCGTCCGCACCCTCGGGCGACCCGAAAGCAGCTTGACAAAATTCAGCGTAGGACGGCAAACGCTTCCCGACACGGTGGGCTTTTTCGTTGGCAATATACCAATTAAGCCCCTCTGTTCCTGTGATCGGGTTTTCTCCGAATACGGATTGCAGCCCGTCCGCTCCGTCGTCGCTCGAAAGATAAATGTCGCCCCATAAGCCGCCGCCTATGTAACACATTCCTGTCGGGTCGCATTTCGGGCGGTGTAAAATCGTCCATACCGAATTAGGTGAAATCCCGTTATAGACGTAACTCTGCCACCCGCTGCCGTTCTCCGTCCCGCTGTTATTTACGGGGTTTCCGTTCTCATTCACGCGCCGCACGACCCCATAATGAAAGCCGCCGATCTTGCGCGAGTTTGCCGCCGTGTAGCCGCTCGGGTATGTTGAAGACTTCGACACTTTGAAGATTTCGTTGCTGTCTTCTGTTTCGTCTCCGTTTGTGGGGTCGCAAATATACACGCAATAGTCCGCGCCGATCTCGAACGCTGCCCCGTTGTCAAGGTCTGCCGCCGTAATAGTTGTCGCGATCGTTTCAAAAATCGAATTGCCAACCGCCAAAAGCAGCCCGCCCATAATATGAAGCGTGTCGGGCGCGTCTTCCCCGTCCGCATAGATGAACGCCTTTTCTGGCGCGACTACGTCGCCCATTGTTGCAAGTTTCTTCGTCGTGATCTTCGCTTTTGCGCTCGTCATGCTTTCATCGTATAAGAAAAATTTAGCCATTTTTTCGTCGCTCCTTTCTTACTCTGCGATTTCTTCCAAAATCGCGTCAAGTTCGCTTTCTGTTACTCCGTACTTATCGTAGACGGACGGTATTTTTTCGAGTGCGAACGTTTCCGCGCTCTTTGCGACCGCCTTTGATACGGTAATATCAGACGAAGCAAGGCTTGTCTTTCCCTGTTCGTCGGGTTCGCTTTCAATATGCGTTACCGCCTTAACGGTAACGATCACTGACCCGATCTTTGCCCTGCTGCCCTCGTCCGCTTCCGCAAGGTAGCGCGTCGTTATGGTCTTGCGGTCTTCTGATATGCCCGTTATTTCGGCGTTTATGTAGTTCTGATTTTTAATTTTATTGATCGCTTTTGTAAGGTCTGCTGCCCGAAGTTCGCCCGCCCTTACCATTTCAAGGCAATTATAAATATCTGCCTTTGTTTTTAAGTTCTTCGGAAAATTTCTCATGTTTTGCCCCTTTCTTTTGGTGTTTGGTTAATTGCTGCCGCTTGCCACATACGCGCCCACATAACCGCCGACGTATGCGTAGCCGTTCGCCGCGTAGATATTAAAATTAAGCGTTTCCGTCGTCTTTGTATGGTCTATCTTGAACGTGTGCGGAATCACGCTATAATTTTCATTTTGCGGCGTAATGGTATAGTTGCCGTGTTCGGTTAAATACAGCTTTGCGCCGTCTGCATAGGTGTAAACCGTGCTTTTTCCCGTGTCGGCGTTCGTGACCGTGAATTTCTGACCCGCGATTTCTTCCTTTGTTGCGTTTGTGAAAACAAGTTTTGTCGCAAGGTCTTCTATTGCCGTCCCGATTTTGGCGTTAATATCGTCAATTTGGTTTTGCAACTGTGCCGCCGTCGCTTCGCCGATAAGGTCGCGCATTTCTTCGTATAAATCATTAAAGCGCGTTTCCTGCTGCCCCGCGTAGTCAAGAAAAGTCGAGATCATGGATTGATACGCCGCGCTGCCCTGCTGTTCTAAATTCAGCATAAAGGCAACGTATGTTTTGAATTGTTCCGTTATTTTTCCTTGATACTGCGCAAAATACGCGCTAAACTGCGCCGTGATCTGTGTCAAATCAATTTCTTTAACCGTGGAACATACCCACCCGCACACGTCCTTATCTGCCCGCGTGTCCGTGATCTCGGCTTGTGTAATTCGTATTGCGCCCGCTGCGACGTATATTTCCGCGAGTTTCAAATCATAGTACGCGCCTAACCGTACAAGCGGCGTCGGCGTCGGGTTCGATGAATAGCCGCCCGTCTGTACGATGATCTGAATATCGCGGTCGGTATCGTTTCGCCGCAATATAACCGTATCAATGCGGTCGAGTGTGCCGCTTGCGGTTTCAAGGTCTATTTTTGTCGCGCTGATGAAGTTTTTAACCTTTCCCCCGATGTTGCAATAGCCGCCCGCAACCGTTACGGTCATATCATCGTTAGCCGTTACCTGCAATTCTCCATTGAATACGCCCGTCACGAAGAAAGGGCGTAACCAATCCGTCATACTGTCCGCATCGTAAACGCGGTCGCCGTTCTTTGAGTTGTAAAAGTATGCGTGATTATCAGACATTTTTTATTATTCCCCCCAATCTATCGTCTCGGGGAGTGGGTCGCCCAATGTTGGTACTACAAACCCCCCGCCGTACTCATAAACTTCTTTTAATGCCGTTATTCGTTGGTGCATATAAAGCCCCCATTTTTTCTTTTTAACTGTTACAATGTCGCCTAAGTCGTAGTCTTCTTTGTATGTAAAATTCGTGTTTAAGCTAACCTCGCTTTGCAGACTTTCGGCGACCCTCGCTTCGTTTAACGCTTCTACGCCCCGCTGATATAGTGCGGCTCTATATTGCGCGTCTGTAAGCCCGTCGTGTGATATATCCCGCGCGTCGACGAACATTTCACGAAGATTTAGTCCCTCGCCGCTTCCAACCTTGACGATCGTCCGCTCCGTTCCCTCTTCCTGCCCGCCGACGATTGCAACTGTCTTCAAGGTTTGATTGTTGTATTTATAGATCGCGTTTTTTAGATTGTTATAGCTTTCCGTGAAAAGTACGCGCTTGTTTTTATTCTGTGCGTAACTATGGTCTACGCCCTGCATTGTATCGAATATGATTTTGTGTTTATTAAAATCGGGGGTAAATCTATAACCGATCAGCCCGTATCTTGCTATTTTGTTCAATAACATCTGCAAGTTTCTGTTTGTAGCTTGAAATGATATTGTCTGGTCGAAGCCGTGCAGCTCTCCCAACTCCACAAGCGGTATTTTTTTAATGTTTATCAGCTCCCGCATTACGTTTTCGATTTTCGCGTTATCGTAATTTATAACCCCCTCTATAACACGGCGGTCGCAATAGGAAGAAAGGAAACGTCCCTTTATTGTGATCTCGACTTTTATGTCGCTTTCTTCTGTCTCTATATCCTCAATAACGCCCGCTTCTTTCGCTCCCTTTATGCTTACAATATTATTTTCTTTCAGCAATCTAAGGTTTTTTTCTGTGATTGGCGCGTGTATTTCAAACTCTCCCGCTTCAAAGAATTTCCGCGTCCACTGTATAGACGTTTGGTTTTCGATCTGCCCTATGCGGTATAAATCCGCGTTGTATATTCTTACTTCCATATCAAACCCCCAAATACTGAAAACGGTAAATGATTGTTACATTCATATAATCGCGCCCGCTGTCTGCCGCGTATGTAAATGTATTTTTTCCATGTACCAACTGAATAAAATCCGACCCCTCGTCTAAATATTGATTTATGTCTATTTCTTCCCCGTCCTTTATCAAATAGACGTCCTTTTCGTTTGTCTGCGTTGTAATTCTCACAACGTCGCCGCTGCCGATTGCAAGTGGGTTTTCTTCCGTCCCTATTTTGATATATTCCCCCTGCTCTGTATGGTATATGGCGGGATTTACGACCGCTCCCGTTGCTTCTATCAGAATTTCTATTCCGATATAGTCCGCTGCGCTGTCGTTGTCGATCTCTTTTATAATTTCCGCTACACGCTCCCCGAAAGGCTCTTTTTCTTCTTTGAACTCATGCGCCCACTCAAAGCACGGACGCCACCCCGCCATTGTGACTATTACGTCTTCTTCATCTTTGAAAAACGGGTCGTGACATATCAGCGAAATTGTGGCAAACCTTACAACGCCGTCGGGGTCGACGTCCACATCTTCGACGATATAGTTAATTATGCGCCGCTCGTCTTCTTCGACGTAGGTCAAAAGCCCCTTTGATTTAGGCTTGAAACATTTATAAAGCAAGTTCCTGTTATAAACGTGATTTTTTGAAATATGCGCCGTTATAACAATATTTCTTGCTTTCGTCACGCTCCCTTGATACGTTTCCCCGTCGATCATGGTATTTTCTGACGATGTTACTTTATTTGATACTTTCATAACCCCGTCGATCTTTTCCAAAAAGAACGGGCTTTCTTCGTCGTAATCAAAGTAAACCTCGACCCCGTCTTCATTTTTGCAATACACTGTTCTATCTGCGCTCATTATGCCCTTGCCTTTCGCAACTGTAATACTATGTTTTGTGTTTGGTTCTTCGTCTGCCGTCCGACCTCATACGGCGTTAATGCTTTCGGGCTATGTATGTTGATATTCTGCACAAAATCGCCGCCCGTCTTTGCCCCTGCTGCTGAAAGCGTGTCATTTCTGTTTTTATCCGATAACGGCGTTACAATCGCCCTGCCGCCCGCTATTGTAAGAAGTTCCGCGCCCGCTTCTCCGACGATCGCTTGACCCCTGCTTAACACGCCGCCTTTTGCGAGTCTTGGAAGTGATGCGCTCGACAAGTTCCCTATGCTTACGCCGGGGATTTTGTTAATTATCCCGATCACGCTATTGATCGCATTTACAAACCCGTTTACAATGCCCTCGATCGTTCCGAATACCGCATTGCAAGCCGACTTAAACGCGCCCATAACGCCGTCGGCTACCTTTTGCCCTGCGTTTATGAAGATCGACGTTATTTTCTGCCACAAATCAGAAAAAAATTGCGGTATTGCCGAAAACGCGCTTTTGATTGCTGCCGCCGCCGCATTAAATTTTTCTTGGAAGAACGACGCCACGGTCGAGAACACGTTTTTTATTTCCGTCCAACGCGCCGAAAACCACTGACCGATTGCAGAAAAAGCGTTATGTACTGCCGTTACTGCGTTCGTGAACATCGTACCGAACCACGCCGCCACGGTTGAAAGCGCGTTCTTTATATCCGTCCAACGGGCGGCGAACCACTGACCGATTGCAGAAAAAGCGTTATATACTGCCGTTACTGCGTTCGTGAACATGGTAGAAAACCACGTTGACACGGTCGAAAGCGCGTTTTGTATGTCCGTCCAACGGGCGGCGAACCATTGACCGATTGCAGAAAAAGCGTTATATACTGCCGTTACTGCGTTCGTGAACATGGTAGAAAACCACGTTGACACGGTCGAAAGCGCGTTTTGTATGTCCGTCCAACGGGCGGCGAACCATTGACCGATTGCGGAAAAAATATTGCAAATTCCCGTATATGCTTCATTAAAGCGGTCAGAAAACCACTGCCCCACCCCTTGAAAAATGCCGACGATCGTCTCCCAAATTCCCGAAAAGAACGAAGAAAGGAACGCGCCCCACGCATTTAAGATATTTTTTATAAAATCAACCGCATTTTGAACCGCTGCGCCTATGTATGAGAAAAAACCGTCGAAGTCGCCATGAAGCAACGCTATAACTGCGTTCACGATATTTGTTACGAAGTCGACCACGTTCGTTATTGCGCTAATGATAGACGGCATAGCGTTCATTATCCCATTCACGACCGCCATTACTCGGTCGATGATAAATTGAAAAACGGGTTGCAATGCGACCATGAGATTGTCGAAAGCTGCCTTGAATTTTTCAAGCAGCGGTTTCACTTTTTCGACCATCGACGAAAAAGACTCTTTGATTTTTTCGACCGCATTGTTTACTTTTTCCCGAAATTCGTCGTTTGTGTTATACAGATACGCGAACGCCGCCACAAGTGCGCCTATCGCTGCGACGACAATCCCTACGGGGGAAGCTACCGCCGCGATCGCTCCCTTTAACCCGCCCAATTTCGAGATAACGCCGCCGACTTTTGTTATAAACCCGCCGACGCCGCTTGTTAGTTTTCCTATAATCATAAGTGCGGGGGATATTGCTGCAACGATCGCCCCGATTTTAATTATCATCTGTTTAGCCCCGTCGTCCAAATTCTTAAACCACGAAGTAAATTCCTTTATTTTTGAAACAATTCCGCTGATGATCGGTTGCACCGTTTTCATAAGTTCTCCCGCCAAATCCGCGCCCGCAACTTTCAGATTATTCACGGCGACTTTTGCTTCGTCCCACGGGTCAAGCGTTGCGTTGAAAGTATCTTCCACGACCGCCCCGTAATCTGATAAAGACCCCGTGAGGTCTTCGAGGGAAAACCGCCCCTCGCGGATTGCCTGTGTCATTTCTGCCGCGCCCTTTTTGCCGAAAAGTTCCGTTGCGATCTGCAACGCTTCCGTCTCGGTCGACGCGTTCTTTATATCCGATATTGTTTCCGTTAATGCTTCGTCAAGGGTTTTCCCCTCTGCCGTCGCGTTCTGCTGTGCCTTTTTCAGCCCTGCAAGCGCGGTTGTGGTATCAACGCCCGACGCTTCAAACTGCGCAAGCAGATTTACCGACTCTGTAAGGTCAAGCCCCATTTCTTTAAGTGTTGCGCCGTTGGTGTTTAGGGCGTTTTCCAGTGCTTCCATTGAAAGCCCCGTGTCCTGCCCTGCTTTCGTCATAAGCCCCAACACGGCGGTCGCGTCTTTGCTGTCAACGCCGAATTTCGTCATAATCGCGTCTACGCTGTCGATCGCCGTGTTTAAGTCCGTGCCGTTTATTTCCGCAAAGCGTATAAAATCTTTTGAAAGTTCCTCGCACGCGTCGCCCACAAGCCCGAAACGGGTGTTTACTTCGCCGATCGCAATTCCCGCGTCTGCTGCCGTTGTTGGCAAGGAAGAAAACACGTCGTCGACCTGTTCGGTTAAATCTTCCAATGCTTCGCCCGTTGCGCCCGTCTTTGTTATAACTGTGTCGTAGCCCTCGTCCATTTCCATGAGCGAAGCAACCGACGCCGCGCCTAACCCCGTCGCCGCCGCTGATAAAGGCGCGAACGCTTTGCCCGCGCCCGTGATCTTGTCGCCTATTCCCGAAACTTTCCCGCCGATTTCCTCAAATTTCGCCCCGACCGCGTCCGCTGCGCCGTGTACGTTCTTCAATTCATCTTCAAGGCGTTTTAACTCGTTTTCGGTGTTTATTACCTCGGTTTCGATTGCGCGGTATTGTTCCGCGCTCATTTCCCCCTTGTCAAACGCTTCTTTCGCTTTGTCCTGCGCTTCCTTTAGCGTTTTTAATTTATCTTTTGTATTCTCTACTGCTTCGGATAATAATTGCTGTTTTTTCCTCGCCGCTTCAATATTTGTCGGGTCAAGTTTAAGGGCAGCATTTACCGCTTTCAACTCGTTCTGTAATGATTTAGCGGTCTTTTCGTTGCCCTTTAATGCTTGGTCGAGTTTTTGAGTCGACCCGCCGATCTCTATTGTTATTCCCTTGATATTATTTCCCATGTTTCGCGCCTTTCCCGAACTTGTCCCGCAATGCGCTTCGGTCTGATTTCGTTTGCGTCATTCTCCAACAATTTTCAAGGTATTTTCTCCCGTCCTCTGTCTGATTCAGATTGAAAATATACGCTTCGCGGACGAAGAAAAGATATTCGTCAAAGTCCATTTCTTCTACTTGCCAATAATTCAGCCCCGTATAAGAAATAACTAAATGCTCGCTTTCGGTTTCGGGTTTATAATAATATTGCTGTTTTTCGCCCCCTGCATAGTAGGGCAATTTCAGTTTGGGTCGTCTGTTACCCCGCCCACGAAAATATAAAATTGCTTTATAAACTCCGTCATTTCCTCAATATCGTAATTGCCGACCATGTATTCGGTAGTTACCGTTTCTTTGTTCAAATTATGGGACAGTGTTTCCGCGCATAATGCGCCGTAAGTGTCCATAAGATCGTCAATATTGACTTCGCTTTCTTCCATGTTCTGTAATGCCGATAATTTATCAAAAGTCTTTTTCATCGGCATTTTTACCTGTAATTTCCGTCCGTCCTTTAATGTGACGTTAAAAAACGATCTCTTAATTTTGTTAAAGTCAAATGATACGTTAGCCATGTTGTGTAACTCCTTTCGTGTCTTTCTTTGAAAAACTAACGGCGGCGCGGGTTTCTCTCTGCCCGCCCCGCCGTTACTGTTTGTCGTGGTTTATTCGGGCTATATGGCGGCGTTTTAACTTCCTGCCTGTTCTTCTCCATTGCCGCCCGTTTCTTCGCTTCCTGCGCCCCCTGCGCCGCCTGTGTCGCCGCTTACGTTGCCGCCCTGCTGCCCGCCGTCCGCGCTTGCTTCGACGATTTCTTCCGTGTAAACAATAAGTGTTCCCTCGTCGTCCATAGGCAGCGCGTGAAACTCCGCATCAACGACCGTCTCGGTATCTTTGGCAAACGATAAGGAAAAGCCCGCCTGATTCTGTCCGATAATCATTAAGTAAATGTCGCCGTCTACTTTGTCGATGTGGTGGAAACAGATCACATACTTTGCGCCCTTTGCGTTTCCTGCGCCGCCGACCTTTACAATGCGGTATTTCTTCCCTTTTACCGTGCTTTCGCGCTCCGATACCCGCGCCGTATCGCACAACTTCGCAAGCGTGTTTCCCGTAAACGTCATAATTCCCGACTTTAACGTCGCTTCTTCGCTTGTGACAACCGCCTTTGCAACGTTTCCCATATCGTCTTTAGCTTCGTAAAACTCGGGCGTATATTCGAGCGTTGCGCCGCCCTTGATATAGGCGAAAAGCGTGTCGTCCGTGCAAAAATCCTCGGGGTTCGGTATTGCCTGTCCTTTTGTGAACGTCGCAATATGGATATAGCCCGAACCTAAAATAATTCTTTCTGCTTCTGCTTTCATTTCTTACCCCTTTCTGATTTTTTCTTTGATCGTAAAATCAAAAGCCGTTTGCGTCATGTTCTCGCTGCTTATGAAGTTCTGACTTTTGGTATAGTCCACGTCGAAGAATACCTTTTTTTCAAATTCAGCTATTTTTTTCAAATCTTCCGCGCTCGGCTTCCTGTCTGTATAAAATTCAATAGCCCCGTCCGTGGTTTTTATCCGCACCGCGTCGTCCGACCCCGTGAAATGCTCAACGCGTGAATAACACACGAAAGGCAGCGTCGGGGCGGGGTTCTGTTTCGTTACTGTGAACTCATTTTCTGCTATCGGGTAGCCCAACGCCGCCGCCCGTTTTATGATCTCGTCGAATGTTGGCATATTGCGCCCCCTTTAGCCTTGATTGTTTACGGTTCTGACCGCTTCTTCAATCTTTCTTACTGCTTCGCTCTCAATCTTTCTTTCTGCTTCTTCCCAATGTGGGAAAGCCTGCGTTTTCCGCTTGCCGTCCCTCGTTAAGTGTCCGTGTTCGAGTAAGTGCGTGATCTGATAGCGTTTTTTGTTGTGTATCGTGTAACTTTGCGCCCCGACTACGCTTTGCGCGTTCTTCCGCTGTTTTACGGCGAAATTCTTTGAATATTGCCCCGTGCGGTCGTGGTACGGGTGTACCCGTTTCAATTCGTCCACCCCTGCGTCTGCAAGTTCCTTGTAAGCCACGTTTAATTCTTCCGTTAATGCCGTGCTATATTCCGAAAGCTGCTTTTGCAACGCTTCCGCAAGTTGGTCGTATGCAATACTAACTACCATTTCCCGCCCTCTCTGCTGCGTAAAGTTCGATCTTGTCGTCGCTCCGTGCGCCGTATGTCCGATAAATGGAAAGACGCCGCCCGTTATATTCGACTTCTTCCTGCTCGTCGTATTCAGCCGCCCAAACCGTGAATTTATATTCCGCTTTCATGCCCTGCTGTCCTGCTGCTTCGTACTCGTCGCGCCCTACGGGGTCGACTTCGGCAAAGACCGCCGTCCTTACGTCTTCGTCTGCGCTGCTTCCAACGCTCACAAGTATTAAATTTGTGTCCGTATTTTCGCCGCTTTCTGCTTCGCCCGTTTCTGTTTCGTTCTCGTGCGGCATTTCGGCGGCATACTTCGACGCGATCTTGATTTTTGTCAAAACCATATTGTAAATACCGATCAGCGTGTCGTAATTATTCGCTATACTGTAATTTGCTTTCACATAGGACAAAACCGCTTCGATGATAAGCGGGTCGGACGGGGCGGCAAGCCATGAAGAATGAACGCCGATTCGTTCCAAATCGGACAACGCCGCTTCGATAAGCCTTTTTACGTCTGCGTCAAGCCCGTCTTTTGCCGTTTTTCTCACTCTTAATTTTGCCGCGCCCAATAACTCCGCTTTTGTCATTTATTCCTTGCCCCCTGTGATCTTACGTCCCCGCTCCTGCTGCTGCCTTTGCTTTCCTCTTTACGCGGACAAATCCGTTATATGCCACAACCGCGCCGCCGATAAAGATTGACGCCCTGTATGCGATCTGCCCCGACTTGAATTTGTAGTCTTCGCTCTTGCGTGTGTCGATGTCGGAAAAAATCGCCAATTCGTAATTATCAAGCACGCCGTAAGCCATAGCGTAGGGCGCGTCTTCGGTTGCCGTTGCCGATACTGCCGCGCAAGCCGAATTGATGATAAACGGAACGCCGTCGATCGTTCCCGTGTTCCCGTTGTTTACGATCGTGTAAACCTTGCGCCCCTGCTTATCCCGCAACTTCGCAAACGCCTTTAAGTCTGCCTTATTGAGAATAAGCGTTGCGATCGCTTCCACGTCTTCGTCGCCGCCGTATGAGTAGATGATCTCGTCAAGCGTGCCGTCGTCGATCTTGTCTAACTCAATATCTTTCGTGCGGTCGATAACATCATCTGCCGTCTTTGTGGGATTGTAGAAAATTCCCTTGATCTTGTTTGTGCTGCCGTCCCCGATAAGGATTTGACGGGAAATGTAGCGGCGCACCGCGCGGGTTACGCTTTCTTCTACAACGCCGTCATAGTCTGCGGACGGCAATTTTGCCATTTCCTCGGGTTCTTCCGTGTATGCCGTGATCTTCTGCTTTTCGATCGTTACATAGCCGAATACGGGTTCGGTCGCGTTGTAGTCCTTGCCCTCTGCGGTCACTCCTGCGCCGTCTCCGTAGCCTTTTACAAAGCCCCTCTCGTATGTTTCGCCGCCGCTTAACGATACCGCTTTGACGCGGTCGATCAGAGAAGAAACGTTGTTAAATGTCGGCTTTACATCGGTTGCCGTGTGGGTTACGGGTGCGGTCTGCGATACGGACAAAGCCGCTTTTACACGGGTCGAAACTGCCCGCGCGGAAAACTTGACCGCTTTTCCGTCCTTGATCGCCTGTCCGCGTTTTTCAAACGCTTTAATCTTGCTGTTTTCCTCGCCGCTCTCTCCCTGCTTGCCCTCGTCGCCGTCTCCCTCGTCGGGTTCTGCTACTGCCGCCATACCCGCAAGGCGGGCGCGTGCCTTTGCGTCCTCGATAATTGCCTTTGCGTCCTCAACCTCTGCGACGATCGCCGCGAGTGCGTCTCCCTCTGCCGTCTTGCTTTTTTCCACAAGCCCCGCGACGTGTTTTTCGAGTTCTTTCACGCTCATTTTGATTAAATCTTCATGCTTCATCGTTTTTTACCCCTTTCTTATGGTGTAATCATTTTTATATAGCTTCGCATAACCGCGTCGCGGGCTTTTGCCGTTTCGCGTTTTGCTTTTTCCTCGTCCGCGTTCGGCTTTTCTGCCCCCTGCGGTTGTTTCTTCTCAAAAAGTCCTTTCGGTACTTTTGATTTGTCCGCGCGGTTTAAGATATAGTCGCCGCAAGCGGCGGCGATCTCGACCGCGTCCGTGACCTCGATGTTGAAATACTTTGCCGCTTCTTCGCCGTTTAGCCAACTTTCCGCGTCCATAAGTTTTTTTACATCTTCGGCGGTTACTCCCTCGCGCAAATGCTTATCGTATATGTTCAACATTCCGACCGCCACTTCGTCCAACGCGTCCGCTACTTCGCGAAGATCGGCGGCGTTGCCCTCTGCGCTACTCCACGGGTTATGTATCATCAAAAAGGCGTTAGACGGAATTTTGGGCGGTTCGCTTCCTGCAAATGCTATTACCGAAGCGATAGACCCCGCCAAACCGTCAACGATCACTTGGACTCTGTTCTTTGCCGCGTGGCGTTTAATCATGTTGTATATTGCGATACCCGCAAAAACCGAACCGCCGCCGCTGTTGATGTATATATTTAAGTCTTTGCCCTCCTGCGCTGCCAAAAAGTTTTTGACTGCGTCGGGATATTGGTCGGCTTCGTCCCACGCGCCCCACCAATCCGAAACAATGTCGCCGTAAAAATACAAGTCTGCCGTCTGTTCGGTTTCGTTTTTTATCTCGAAACAATTTAATATTTTAGGCACATTCACACCCCCTTTGCCTTTACTGTCGGGATATATAGCGCAATCAGCTTTCGTCTGTTCTGCGCCCCTGCTGCCGTGTCTCCGTTTCCGTCTCCCCCGTCTTCTCCGTCCTGCTGCCCGCCGCCGTTATCTTCGCCGATCTGGTAAATGCTTTGATCGTCCGCTTTTACATAGTTCAGCGATACCATGCGCACGTCTCCGTCTTCGATCGGTTCAAAATACATCATTTCGCGGTATTCGTTAATCGTGATGATACCGCGATCGAATAGCTGCGCCCCCAACGTGACGCGTGTCTGTAATGTGGCATACTGTAAGCGGTTAGCCGTGAATATAATTTTGTTACCGAAACCGCGTTCCCGCTCCGACAATAGCTTGAACGTAAATTCAAGTGAAAGCTGTATTGCGATCGGTTCAATAACTGCTTCATAAAACGCGTTCCATTCGCTTTCTGTATACGACCCGTTTAGTATCTTCTCGTTCATGTTGTAATAACGGTATAAGTTTTCGCGTAAAAACTGCGATTGTGCGACGGGAATAATCGGCGTTTTCTGTGTTACTTCGTGAAATTCCATAGTTGAGTCAAGACCCGCTATGCCGCCGTCGTTTTCCGCTGTCATGTATGCGTCTTGAAACTCCCGCACTTTCTTTTTCAAATCTTCTTCGTTTGAAAGGTTTTTGTATTGCAAATATCCTTTCAGATTTGCGCTATTTCTTACGGTATTTCGCAAGTTTTCGCCCGTGGTGTCTAAAAGTTCAAGCGTTGTTTTTAGCTGCGCGTCGGGCGGTGTTCCTAAAAACCGCTTTTTGTTGTAGCGGCTTTTGATGTGGATAACTGATTGATACGGCAATGTATATTCTTTTCCGTCGTAGTCCCACACGAAGCGAAAATATATAACGCCCGTTTCTTCATCTTCCCAAATTCTGAAAGACCGCACCGTTACGGGAACGATTGACTGCACCTTTGAAAAATCAGCGGTATAAAATACAACCGCAAAAGCGTTTGATTTATAAACCAAATCGGACGCCATTTTATAAAGCCCGTCAAACGGCGTTATTTCTGCCGACCAACGAAGCGACAAAAGCCTTGAAAGATAATCGTCTTTTACAGTTAGCCCGCTGCCGTCTTTTCTCACGACCTGCGGCGTTAATTTTCCCAAATTCGACCCGATCGCGTGTGCAATGCTTCCCACCACGTCGGAAGAATAAAGGTCGCTTGACCCTTGATATTCCCCGTGAAAGGCAAAAACAGGCGCAAATTTATAGCGTCTTAAATTCAACAAATCTTTTATGATACCCAACGCCCGCGCCCCTTTCTTTGCTCATTCTGAATACATATTACATATAAAAAACGTCCGATTGTGCCAAACTTTCGGACGTTTCTAAAGCGTATCAAAGCCGCTATTTATGCGGGTTTATGCTCATTTTTTAATTGTCTGCCGACTTCGTCGTGAAATTTCATTTTTACCGCTAAAGCGTCGAAGATCGCCGCCGCTCCGTCGATGTGTTCCCGCTTCTCAATTTTTACGGGTTTCATTCTGCTGTCTTTCAAGTTTACGTCTATTGCCACGTTCAATAAATGCGACTGTAAAAGGGCGTTGTCCCCGATGTTGTAGCGTCCGTCCTTTAGATCGCCCTCGAAATTGTGAAGTACAGGCGTTAAATTCGTGCCTTGATAGACGTCGTCCATGTGAAAACCGTCCTCTTTCATTTCCTGTATGAGATAATCAGCCATATAACGGTCATAGCCAACTTTTAACGGTAAAATCTTATATACTTTCACTAAATCCAAAAACCATTTATGCACGTCTTTATAATCTACAACATGGTCGCCCGACAAGTGCAAAAAGCCTTTTTCAAGGAAAATATTGTAAGGTCTGTTTTCTTCGTTTATTGCGATCTTGTACCTTTCGGCGGGCATATAAAAATTACAAAAAACGTAATTTATGCCGCCGCGCTCTATGATGATACAAGCCGCCGTTAGGTCTGTCGTGCGTGACAAGTCGATACCGCCCACGCAATAGCACCCGCGAAAATCTTCAAGGGATAGCCGCACGGGTTCGCCGTGTTCATCTTTCCCGACCGCTTTTTCTACGTCCGCAAATTCAAGCCATGCGACCGATGAATTTTGTTTTATGTTGCAATACTTTGTTAAAAACTCCGCTTTTTTCGGCAAGGAAGCGCGGGCGATCGCTATTTGCTCTTTGTAAAATTCCCATGATACGGATATATCTAAATTGGGGTTGGATTTCTCCAATTCCTCGCGGGTGTCCCATAGTTCGGGGTCGTCCACTGTGTAGAGAAACGGCAAAAGCCGTTTTTCCTCGCTGCGCCCTTTCAGAAATGCCGTTGATCTGCGCACAAGTTCGTCGAAGACTCCGTCGTTGATATATCCCGCCGTTGATGTGGATAATATCACGGGTTGCCGCCTGCTGCCGATCGCGGACGTCATAACCTCGTATTGCTTCAATCCTTGATCGCCGTTCCACGCTTCCATCTCGTCGTTTAACACAAAATGCGGGTTGAACCCGTCCGACTTTTTCGAGTTAAAGGCGATCTTTTTGATCGTGGTATTAAATTCTTTGATATAAATATCTGCCCGCCGCTTTTTCGTTATGCGGTCAAGTTCTTCTTCCGACTGTACGATCTGATAAAACGCGTCGAAGCATAGGTCGGCTTGATCGAGTTTCGGCGCAAGGCAATATAATTTCGCGCCGTATTCCCCGTCTATGTATGCCATGTATGCCATGATTGCGGCGGCAAAAAGTGTCTTTCCGTTTTTTCTTGCGACTAAAAGAAACACTTCCCGAAACTGCCGATACCCTGTCGCGGGGTCTATTATCCCGAAGATTGCCGAAACAATAGCCTTTTGCCATAACTCCAACTTTAGCAAGTCCGACCGCCCCTCGGAATGGTGGCAAAAGTTTTCAATAAAGCGTATTGCCTTTTTCGCCTTTTTGTCTTTGTAGATATATTCCCCGCTTTTAATGCCGTCCGTTAAAATTTTATATATTTTCTTGATGTTCTTACCGACGCGCACCCTGCCCGCCTTGATCGCGTCGTAATACTCGAAAATATAATTGTCTGCGGTACTGCTGCCGCCCGCGTTTTTTCCTGCTGCCATTTTTCCCATATCTCCGTCAATCCTTTTCTATATCGTCGCGCATGGACGCTAAAGCCGACTTTGCCTTTTCTTCTTTTGGCGGTAAAAGTTCGATCAGCTTGTCGATGTTCGATTGATACGCGCGGCAATACTTGTCATATATCGCGACTGCGGGGTTTTCTTTCGGGTAACGCTGTTTTCCGTTCACGACCTCGGCTTGCAAGCCGTCGACGATAAGGCTTTTTTTAGCTTGCCGTATCGTGACCGCTTGAAAAGCGACCTCGTTTACCTTTCGGGCGATCAGCTTCTTTTTTCGGTTGTCCTTTACTCCCGAAAAGAAACGAAGCAAAGTCTTTTTTTCCGCTTCGATGTTTTCATCGGTCAGTATGTCGCCCGCCGCTTCCCGTTTCGCCGCTTCAAGTAGAGCCGCTCGTCTTTCTTTCGGGATATTCTCATAGATCGCCAAAAGTTCGCGTAACTCTTTCAATGTTCCGTCATTCCCGCCTATGTTCTCGTTATTATCTTCTTTTTTTGCCATTTCCCATAGACCCCCTTACGCGTGCGCGCACGCGTAGCGTTTTTTTTATGGCACTCCCTCGGTTCTCTTTCGTCGTTATTTTTTGCCGACCCCCGGGGGTGTACCCTGCTATTTTTGCGCAATATGTAATATATTTTCGCGTTTCAAATTATTTTTTCGTGAAATAAAATTATGTTTTGATAACGCGCCCTTTTTCATCAAATCTGTATCGTTTCGGCTTGCTTTTATGTTCTTTGTTGTGGTGTTCTTCGCAAAGCAATTCGAGATTATCAAAACATAAAGCAATCGTCGGGTCGTGAAGATTGTCGGGCGTTATGTATTCTTTGTGATGAACGATCGCGCCCGCGTTTATATCTTCAAGACTGCGCTTGCCCGCTTCAAACTCACGGGCGCAACGCTCACACTGTCCTCGCCTATAAAGATAATAGGCATTGCGTGTCTTCTTCCACGCTTTAGAGTTATAAAAGTCTTTTGCATATTCTTTCGCCATGCCTTACGCGCCCCCCCTGCTTGTCCCTGCTTTCCTCGATCAATCCAATGTTTCGGGCTATAAGAAATTGATAACGGCGGGCGTATGTGTAGAACGTGCCGCGACTGCAATATGTGTCGCCGATACGCTCCCACGGTGTATTAGTGACTATATGATCGCGTATCTTTGCCAATAGTTCATCGCGTGGTTTCCCCTGCGCCCCGCCTAAATCGACGTCGCTTTCTGCCCGCTCTATTGCCGTTTGTACCTTTCGGTCAAAAGCCGTCGCCCGCCGTTTCAGTTTCCCGCGTCTGCGTTTATCTTCAAGGCGTATCAGCGACCGCACTATTCTTTTTTCGTCTGCGTCCAAATAATACCGCCCCAACACTGCGCACCCCCTGTTAAAATGTTTCTTCGTTACTGTCGCGATATGCCGTTTTAATTCTTATCATGCCGTCGCCGTCTACGTCTACTTTGTGCGTGTTCTTGCCGATCTTGATTGTTACATAGTCCACGCTTCCGTCGAACGTGGCGCGGATAGCGCAAAGCATAAGCTGTAATTGTCCGTTATTCTGTGAAAAGATATTCTTCGCCCATAAGCCCGCCGCTTCCATTTTGGCGCGTCGGTTTCTCTGTATCTGTGCTTCGTTACACTCGCATTCTTCCGTCGCTAACTCGTTATAGTCTTCCCCGCTCAATCCGTCGGGCGCGGTTATCATGCGAATTTGTCCGCAATATCTACAAATCCCCGTATGCTCCGATACTGTCCGAACGACTGGCGCAAGTTTCACGCCCTGCCCTGCTGCCATGTCCGCTTCTTCTACGACCTCGCCGTCTATCTTTTCGGATTCTGCTGCCCCGATCGCTTCAAGCCCTGTCGCTTCCAAAATTTCGACGATCGTCAAAATAAAGGTTTCTGCCGCTTCGGGATTGATGCGCCCGATCTTAAACGTTGCCATAATGCGCACCGTTGCCGCACCGCCCGCCGTGAAGCGTACTTCGCGCCTTGCGTCGGTTGTTCCCTTTCGGTCTTCGCGTAAATTGTGAATGATCTCGCGTCGGTCTGTGTCCGAAAAACCTAAAAGGTTAAGTATGCGCTTTTCCCAAAAATCGGAAAGCGGCAAGGGCTTTTCTTTGATCGCTCCCGCTACAATTCCCGCTACCTCGTCTTTGTTCGTTGTGATTGTCAATATTTTTTGTTTCTCCTTTCGCTGTGTGGTTTATGTTTTTTCAATCCCGCACCATGCGGGCATATATATAAAAACCGCCGTTTACTTCATTCACGAAAACGCTTGCGTCGATGAAGCGGGCGTTTTTATATTTCGCTTTTAACTCTTTTTCAAGTAATGCGTGATCGAAAGCCATATTGCGGACTTTTGCCCTGCTAAACTTTGAATAGCTTCGCGTTACTGTCGGCTTTTTCAATCCCTTTGATGATTTCCACCGTTTATGTCCTTTCGGGTCTTTCGTGATATAATTCACAAGCCCCGTTATATGCGTGTCGGGGTCGGGCGCAAGACGCTTTGTCTCTGTCCTGTCGCCGTGATACCATAATTTTTCTATCTCGTCGCGGTCGCAATCGCCGCTAAAGATCATGTGATGATGTACCCTTATCCCTTTTTGTGGGTCGTCGCTCCATTCCGTGACGTATATGTAAAGCAAGTTTGGCTTTCCCTGTTTTTTCCTGCGCCTGTTTATGCGTTTTATGAAATTCCCGAAAATTCTTTCTGCATCTTCTACGCTTGCGGGTTCTTCCCCTGCCCTATATGTGAATGTCCCCCATAAATCCCCTTTTCCGAAATTTGCCGCCGCTAAGTTATTCAGATAGCGACGCGCCCGTTTCTCGTTTAGGTTCTTTTGTGACGGTCTGCTTTCCCGTTTCCTCTTTGTTCGTGGCATATCGTGACGGGAATTAAAAGACGGGTATATATCAACCTCAATTTGTTTTCCCGCTTCCGTTGTGGTTGTCCGATATGCTGCGCAATGCTTCCCCTGCTTTGCGATCTGCTCCGCTTCCCATTCTTCCAACTTCAACTGCTGCTCGTTATACGCTTCTTCGTAATCGTAGTCGTCATATAGCTTTTTCTTCTTCCCCATACTGCCGTCTTACCCTCTAACATATTACGCAATATATACACCCTCTTTCTTACTCACTTACATATTGCATAATATATATCTTTCTAACATATTGCATAATATTTACGACTTCTTAATACCCATTACAAGGTCGCCGCCCTGCTGTTTGCATATAATAGGAAGAAACCGCTTTTATGTTTCTTTCCCTGCTGCCGTCTCGGGTGTATCGACGACGGATATTTTCGGCGGCAATATTCTTTTTACGCTTTCATTTTCTTCTATATTACAAGCCGTTTGCGCATATAAAATAACGATTGCTATTTTTCCGCTTTGTGTTTCGATCGGAATTTCTATTTTTATTTCTTTCATTTATCCCGCTTCCTTTCTCTATACTGTTTGTGTCTGCATACTGAATAAATCTAATTGAACGGCGTCGCTTCCTGCTGCCGCCGCATAGTCCATTATTGAAAGTTGCGCCCGCTCCGTATCTAAACGCCGCCGCGCTGCTTCGTAATAATCGCCGTCGATCTCGAAGCCCCAAAACGTAAAACCCGCATTGTGGCACGCAATAAGGCTTGACGCGCTCCCGACGTGGGTATCTAATATTTTGTCGCCCTGCTTCGCGTACTTCGATAAAATCCACGCATAAAGCGCGACGGGCTTTTGTGTCGGGTGTATCTTATTCTTTTCTTTCAAAACGCTATATCTGAATATTTTCGCGGGGCGTTGTATGCTGCACCACGCAAATTCACACATAGCAAGTGTCAAGTTCTCGGGTTGTACCTTATCCCACACAATATAATTTTGCGTAGGCGGTAAATCGTAGTAATTCCCCCCCATATGATTTGATTTTTTGAAACTCTGAATAATTCTTTGAAATATTCAGCCGTTGGCGTTTCGTTGTCCCACTCTTTTTTATTGTGTTTTTGCCTTACGGGATTTTTGCTTATCCCTATGCCATAGGGCGGGTCTACGATCGCAAGGTCGAAAAAGCCGTCTTCAAATTCTTCCATACCCTGCATACAATCCATATTAAAGAAGCCGCCCGCGCGTAAATCTTCCATATTATCAATATCCTTTCAAATACTCGTCCATATAGCGGCTATATTCCGCTTCGCGCTCCACTATTTCGCGGGAATACTCCGACGTTTCTATACCCTGCGCCCATAATTCGGACGCGCGTCTTTCTCCCATGTTGTACGCCATTAAAACCCTGTGCGTTTCTCCCTCGTATTTGTCAAACAGATCACGAAGAATAGAAACGCCCGCGCCTACGTTCTGCGCTGTGTCGCATAAGTCCGCATAGCCGCGTCGTTCCAATTCCTCGGCGTTGCAATCGTTTATTTGCATATATCCGCTATCGCCTGTTTCGCTCCGTGCTTCTTTGTCGAACTCGCTTTCTTCTCCTATGATCGCCATAACGAAAGAAAATGCGACTCCGTTATCTGTGCATATATCAAATACAATCCGCTGCTCTTCTTCGCTCATTGGAACGGGCAAGCATACGAAAACAGGTTCGCGCGGTACTGCTGCCGCCGCTTCTTCCTGTGTGTTCTCAATTTGTAAGATCGGTGCGGCATTTTGAGCGTTGGAAGCGGCGACCGTTGCCGCGCCCGTTTCTGTCTGCGTACAAGCGTTAGGGTCTGCCGCCCGTGTGCCTGTCCGCGCTACGACTGCGATTATGCAAGCAGCCGTCAAGCATACGCGCCGCTGTATCTGCCGCGCCCTGCGCCGTTTCCTGCGCATATTTTCGCGTCTTCGCCTTTCAATGTTATATTGCATACTCTTTCATTACCTCGCTATTTATTCTTTTAAATTCTTCCTGCATTTCGGCGGGTAATCGGTTGAATGTTTCTTCGTAGCATATCGCCGCCCGCGTCATTTTCTCCGCGCTTTCTTCCGCTTTTGTAAGCTGTTTATGTAATGCGCTATTTACCGAATTTGCCAAAAGAAAGCCTTGCATAAGCCTGTCGCATTTATCTATAATACCCGCCAACTTTTCGGCGGCGATTTCTTCCGCGCGGGCGATTGCTTCCGCTTCCGTATAATATCTGCGTTTTTGGAAATTATTGCTTTGCATTTTCGCGCCCTTTCTGCTATAATGCTTTTGTGGTTTATTTTGAAAGACCGCCGTTTTGGTTTCCCGCCTTACGGCGGTTTTTCTGTATTTGATCGCCCGTTTTAATTACGGCATATACCACGTTCTTAGTTTTTTGTATCCTAAATTTTCCAAATATTTAGGCTCGATCAGCACGTCGTCATATCCCCGAAACTCCTCTAAAGTCATTCCCTCGCGAAACTTCGGGAAATGATACCCCTTTTCTTTTAAGTCTCTGTCTGAATAGAGTTCGCATTTATCTATATCGCTTGTATACCCGCCGAAAGATCGTGTTTCGTTGTCCTGTGTACGATGCCCCCAAAACAATAACACTCCCGCCCAATTCCCCGAATGCTCATTACAAACGATCACATATTTTCTTTCATTATCTTCGTCGGGTTGCCACATATTCGCGCCCACGGTGGGGAAATACAAGTTTTTGTCGTCTATGTAATAATCAGCGTTGATCTTGCGCGTATCGCCGCCGTATGCTTCTATCAATTCGGGTAAATTCTCGTTTACCGTGTCGAAGTAAAGCCCGTTTTCGTGACAAAATACTATTGCCCGTTTCAGATCGCCCCCCGTCCTGCAAGTATAAAGAATAACGCGTGACCCTTTTTCTTTTTCCTTTATCAGCATTTCAAAAAGCGGCTTGTTTGCTTCTCCGATCTCGGGAAACGGTACGCCCTGCGATAATGTCCCGTCGAAGTCGACCGCAAAAATTTTATTTCCCTGCATATCAGCCATAAGCACCGACCCCCTTTCTTTGTGTTGTTACGATCGGGTCGGTCATAATGCCGATTGAAAGCGGCGGCAAATTTCGGATTGCTTCGCGCAAATCTTCGTCCGTTTTTATCCCGATTTTTAATAATTCCGCTTCAAGGCGCGATCTATGCGACGTTTTCGCGCTCTCCTGCTGCCCTGTCATGTTTCCCCGCCCCTTTCGTCTTCTTCTGTAAAAACAAGGTTTGAAAGAATACCTTTTCGCGCCATTGCTGCGACTTGTATTGCTTCTACCGCAAGCTGCGCCGCTGACGCATACAACCCCGAAAACTGTTTCCGCGTTTCTCTGTGCGGTGCGTTTTCCTTTATTCCCTGCCATAACTCGGCGGCTCTATATTCAATTTCTGCCGCCCGTTCCATTGCTTCGTCGATTTCCTCGCGAAGTACGGCGAAAGACTCGTGATTTGAGTGATTAAGCCCGAATTTATCGTTAGCCGCCGCCAATTCTTTGTCGATCAACTCTGTAACTTTTTTCAATACTACGTCTGCCATATTTTCCCTCTTTCTGCGCTCCTGCGTGTGGTTTATATGTATTCTGTGAAGCCGTGAGCGCGGCATAACGCCCGAAAATCTGAAAGCAGCCCGTCGCGGTATTCATTGACCGCCGCCGCTGTGTAGCCCGCGTCGTATAACGTGCGCTTTATCGTTTGCCATTTTGCCCCGACTTCGTTTTCGAGATAGTCCGAAAAATACGCCCGCTTTTCAAATACCAAAAAGCCCGCTATATTTTCAAATTCCCGTTTGCGTTTTCCGCACCCTGCCTTTTTCATCTGCTGCCCTTTCTATCCCTCTACGACAATGTCATAGTATAAAGTTTGCTTAATGTCCGAAAACTCATATTGTGCCGTTATATCGGCGCGATATGGCGGCAATAGTCCCAACTCGCTATATCTTTTATGCCGTACCTCGAACCTTGCGAAAAATTCAAGCACAAGCGCGTCATAATACGGCGTAAGTTCTGAATTTAGCCCGATCAGATCAAAAGTCGCGGCATAACCGCCCGCCAATATCTCGCCGTCCCTGTTTCCTGCGATAATTCTCACATACGGCGCACCCTTGCAAATCTTTAATAGATCAATTACTTTCAATGTGGTTTACCTTTCCGCGCTGCCGCTACTGTACGAAAATTTCAATTAAAGGGCGATCGCCGTCTTTTAATTTGTTCCGCTCGTTTATGCCTATATGCTTAACCTCGCGGGAAAGCAGATCGTCGCGATCTCTTGATTTAATCGCCGTCCCTTTATAAAGTTCGTCGAATCCCATTTGCGCGTCTTCATAGACTGCGATCTTTGCAGCGGGGGAAAGTGTCGGCAATAAAAGCCCGTATGTGTAAGGTTGTTTTGTCATTCTTCCCCGCCCTCGCTTTCATCTTCGCTCGGTTCGTCTGCCATTCCTGCAATATCGCGGGCGCGTTCGTCGCAAAATTCTTTATTCGGGCATTCTTCGCAAGATACATTTTCGGGGGCGCAATCCTTTATTCCCTCGTCGGGATTGTGTGCGGTGTTAATCTGCGTGTTGACCGTTACGCTTGCCCCCTGCGCCGCAAGGTCTAACCCTGCCGTCGCTTCCCTTGCTGCTTCCTTTGCTGCTTCAAAAGCTGCGTCTAAAATGTCGCTCGGTATCTCTATGCGAATCCCGTCGATTTCTTTCTTTTTTTCTTTTTTCCCCGTGATTACTTCCCGTATGTAGTTATACGGTACTTCGCACTCGATCGCGTTCTTTAGGAACTGCGCCGTCTTCTCATTGCTTGCCGCTACCCTCAAAATGTCGTAGAGGTCGCCGACCTTAAATTCTACCTTTGCGTCTGCTACAAATGTGTCCATAAGTCCCATTGTTTAGTCCTCGCTTTCTTTTTTGTTTATTTGTTTGCGTCGTAGTCTTCAAATCGCGATACGGTTTTGAAAATTCTTTTATTATTTACCCACCGTTGCAACCGTCTGACTTCGTCGCCGCTTTTCGTTGTTTCTTTTTTATAAATCATTACATATGGGTCATAGTTCAGATCGCGCAACGTGTAGACCCTTTCTAAATCCTGCTCGATCGTTGTATTGAAATTTGTTAAAACATATACGCCCGTTTTACGCGCTCCCCACCCTGTTATCTCCTTAAATTCTTTCAGTTTCGGAATAATGAGGTTTTTATCTTCGTATCTATCCCATGCGAAATGAACGTTTTCGACCCGTAGCCGTTTAATCATTTCCGCTTTTTCTGGTGTCATAATGCGGGCGTCGATGCCTTGATTTATGTCTATTTTTGCTTTGCTATCTATAAGTTGTTGCAATAGGTCTTCCCAATTTGCACAAGCAATAATATTCGGGTCTAATAGCGTTATGTTTCGTTGTCCTTTCCAAAATTCCGATAAATCCGCTACTTGATACGCCCGCCGCCCCTCTTTGTCCTTAACGTGGCAAAAATCGCACCCGCGCGGACAACCTCTTGATAAAAACCCGAAAGCCGTATTTTCGCACAATTTCGGATAAAGACTATAATCGGGGTATTCGTGTTCTATCTCCGTCGCTAAGTCCCGATCAATCGCTTTGTTATAGCGTTCTTTTCCGTCGATCGTCTCTATTGCGTACCCGCTGCCGCCTTTTACGATCTTGTCGGCGTTGATGTGATACGGATAATCGGGGGTAAAGCTAAACACCTTTGACATATAAACAATATCCATACGTCCGCTGAATAGTGGTTCGTACCATTCCACCGCGTCGCCCTGTCTTTTATGCCACGCTGACAACTTCATAAGTGGAAGATTGGGGAAGTTGTGACCGTCTACATCAATCAGCCCGATTTTCATTGTTTCCCCGTCCTGCTGCCGCTGCTATTTCTTCGTAATATGCGTCTTCGTGTTTCGGGAAGCGTAATTCCGAAAGTTGCTTTTGCATTTCGCTTCTCTTGTCGCTGCTTATCAGCCCCGCCGCGTCCATAGCCCATAGAAAGCCGCTTATAACGTTTGAAGCTGCGTCTTTGTTTTCTTCTTTCTGCATGAATCCCGTTGTCGGGTGTTCTTCCGACCAATTTCCCGTCTTTAACTGTCTAAAATACTCGGGTAAAACTCCATTGATAACGCCCGCGACTTCGCTTTCCCTGCCTTTTTGTGTGTTCTTTTTGAAGATCGCGACTATTTCGTTTTCGAGATCGCTTTTCACTCTTTCCATGTTCCCGCCTTTTCCTTTCTGCGCCATTGCGCGTGTGGTTTATGTCTGTCCTGCTGCCCTCGCTTCGTTTAATTCGCGGAATACTGCTTCTTTTTGCTTTTCTCTCAATTCTTCCGCGTGCTTGTATGCCGCGAACGTTTCAGCCGTTAATTTATAGCTTTCTTTGTTTCTCTGCGACCGCCATTTTTCAAGGCGCTCTTTATCCTCTTCCAACTTTTCCCGCGCCCGCTTTATTATTTCCATTTCTGACGGCGTTTCCATTTCGTCCCACGGATAGTCGTATATATATATCGCAAGACCCGTCTGTGGGTCTATTATGTACGCTCTGTCTTTGTCTTTGTTTCCATATGCGTTGAATATCTCCCCGTCAATTTTTATCTCTATTCCTCTTTGTCTCTTTACTCCGACGACTTTGTTTTCTGACATCATGGAATAAAACAATTTCTTTTTGCTATTTGCCATGTTCCCTCCTTTCTTCTCTCGCTCTGACTCCTGCTTCTCTTAGCCTTTTCAAATTTCCGCAATTTCCGCAATTTTTCTCTTGTATCGATATTCCGTCGCAATCAATACACGCTTCTATACATTCGTCGATCTGCTTTCTCGCTTCCGTTTTCTCCTGCTGCCGCTTAATCCTTTTATAGATTTGTTCCGCGAACAAGTCCGCTTCCGCTTCGTCGAATGGCTTTTTGTCCCGCCACTGTAAAAAATGCTTGAACTCATGTGCAAACACTTTTATTAAATTTTCTTCTTTCTCGGGCATATCTCCCGCGATGAAGATTTCCGACGTTTCGGGAACAAATACCCCGAAGCCTTTCCCCGTTGGCGTTTCTATCGTGTCGTAACCCTCTACGACGTGAACGGTCAATTTTTCTTCGATCGGGTAATGATCTTTCAAGTAATTTACCGATTTCAGAAAATCGCTACTTACAATCTCTAACACTCCGCTTTCTCCTTTCTGCGACCCGTTTAATAAACTCTTTTATTTGCGTATCTGCTTCTTCCTTTGGCGGCGGCGGGTCTTTGTATGTGAATGCCGTACCAAACGCGTCTCCGTTCCTTATTTGCGAAATGTTTTTCAAATACCGTCTCGCCCGATTTTCTTCTGTTCTCATGCTCTGCCGCTCCTTTCTGCTTAATATATTGTCGCATTATTGCGACAATGAGGGTAAAAAAATAGCTAACGCTTCTTCGGTTGTAAGGCGAAGCATTTTAACAATTCTGTTTGCTTCTCCAATCGTGAAGTCTTCGCCCGTTTTTAATCGGCGTGATAATGTGCTTCTATCAATTTGAATTGCCGCCGATAACTTTTCCTGCGTTATGCCGTTTTCTTTCATTTTCCCTTTTAACTTCATTGTATCGCACATTTTTTCTTTCTCCTTTCTGTCGCATAAATGCGATTTTGTATAATTAAAATATCATAGTCGCATTTATGCGTCAAGTCCTATTTTCTCATTTTTGAGATTTTTTGACGTTTTCATTCTCTTTTTTGTTGCATTTATGCCACATTTTATATATAATGGATTTTTGAAAGGTGGTGTAATCATGGAAGTATACGAAAGAATAAAGGCAAGACGTAAAGAAATAGGGTTGACTGCTGACGACGTGGCGGCGGCGTTGGGTGTATCGCGTGCGACTGTTTATCGGTACGAATCCGCTGAAATTGAAAAATTACCTACGCAAATTATCGCCCCTCTTTCAAAGGTTCTTCGCTGTTCTCCTGCTTATCTTATGGGGTGGGAAGATGAAGCCCCGCCGTCCCCTGCTTTTGAATTGTCCCAACTTGAAAGACAAATCATTTTACGTTTTCGGGCTTTACCCGATGGCGAAAGAAATATGTTGCTGCGGTCTTTGGGATTGGAAGAAAAAGGGGACAAACCGCGCGGCGCGTCTATTCCATACACGGGGTAAATGTTTTTCGCGTCGGTAATACATATTATGTAAATTTTTAATCAGAGAAAGGTGCGTTATATTATGAAAATTGAAATTAGTCTTGATAATCTGCTAAAGTACGGTAATGCTGTCCGTGGAGATTGGGAAAAAGAATTGAATCCGTCCGCTGATGAATGCGAATTTTTATCGCGTGTTATTTCTTTTCTTCCCGTTACTGTTTCGGTTGAAAGGCGAAGCAACGACTATATAAGTGTTATTTGTGAAAATAACGATTTTCTGCGGTTTAAACTTTCGCCCCGCACAAAGTGGCTTTCGCTCAATCTTCCGTCCGAACTACGCCCCGATTATATAGAAAGCCCTTTGTTTGCTGCTCAAAAGAAAAAGAATGTTGTGCATTGGAAAGCGACTTTGTCCGCTGTTTCTGATGTGGATGCGTATAAAGATTTAATTATTTCTTCTTGCCGCTCCGTTCCCGAATGCTAATGTTAAATTATATAAATGATTGAATATGAAAGGAATAAACCACAATGAAAACAGAAAAAGGCGGGAAAAGCCCCGACGGGCGAATAACTGCGCTATACGTGCGCGTTTCGACGGGGTATCAGATCGACAAAGACTCTTTACCATTTCAGAAAAAGGAACTTAAAAACTATTGTGTTCACGTCCTGCATATATCCCCCGACGAAATAGAAATATTTGAAGACGCGGGCAAGTCGGGAAAGAATACCGACCGCCCCGCATTTCAAAGAATGATGAAAAAGGTCAAGGCGGGCAAGGTTGCGCGGGTTATTGTTTATAAGATTGATCGCATTTCCCGAAACCTCGTTGACTTCTCTTTGATGTATGATGATTTCAAGCATAACCGAACTACTTTTATATCCTTAAATGAGCAATTCGACACATCATCGGCGATCGGCGAAGCTGTGCTAAAGATTATACTTGTATTTGCAGAATTAGAGCGGAAACTAACAAGCGAACGCGTAACGGGCGTTATGATCGGGCGGGCGCAAGATGGCAAATGGAACGGGGCGCGAATGCCTTTCGGTTGGAAATGGAACGCCGAAACAGAAATGCCCGAACACGACCCCGACGAAGCAGAAAACGCGCGTATGCTCTATCGTGTGTATGAAGAAACCCGATCAACGGCAAAAGTCCGCGATTTCTGCTATGATAACAATATACAGACAAAGCGCGGCGGGAAATGGACGACAACGACAATATTAAATTTTCTTCATAACCCCATGAATAAAGGCGATTACAGATATAATTACAGAGAATCCGCACGCGGAACGAAGAAGCCCGAGGACGAAGTCGTTTATATTCCTGCGGTATTCCCGCCGCTTGTCGACCCCGAACTATGGGAACGCGTAAACGCCATTATAAAGGATAACGGCGCGAAGTCTCAAACAACCCTTAACCCGCACAAGAAAAAGCATACCCACGTTTTCGCGGGTGTCCTGCGGTGTGCGGAATGTGGGGCGGGCTTTCAAGTTTCCCGCCTTGACAAAGTACGCCTTAACGGTTTTCAGCCGTCGTTTTATGTATGCACGTCCCGCCGCACATATCGCGCCTGTGAAGCCCTCGGCGCGTCTGATGTTGTGATCGGTGCTTTTGTGTTTAATTTCGTCGCAAACCTCGTCGCGGTATCGGCGGCGCGGCGTGAGTATGTAAAATTAGGGATTGACGAAACCGAAAAACGGCTTTTGCAGGGCGACGCATTTTCGGACGTGCTGCAAATGGACGCGGTATCTCTTCGCCAAATCTTCGACGCGTTGCGCGGGGTATCTCGCGGCGGTTCTTCTTTTATTCCTGCGCCGCTCGAAAAGAAAAAAAGTGACGATGTCGCCACGATCGAGAAAAAGCGAAACGAAGCCGCAAAGATCGGGCGGGCGTTGGAGCGTCTCAAAAAGGCGTATTTATTCGACGACAATGTAATGAATGAGCGGGAATATATAACCACACGGGCGCGGCTTGAAGAAGATTTGACGCGCCTAAATAACGAAATAGCCGATAGAGAGGAAAGCGCGTTTGAGACGGTGTCCGAACTTTCTTTCGTTACAAGTGCGTCGGAGTTTCTGCTATCTTATCAAATCCAATCGGGCGACCCCGTTGTTTATTCTGATTTCGCGCCCATTGTTGGCAATGAAACATTGAAAAATTTCGTACAGAAAATTATTGACCGTATAGAGATAAAGCGGGCGCGGGTGTCTGCGATCGTGTTCAAAAACGGGCTTGACGCGCGTTTTATCCTTAAAGATGAATAAATGAGGGGCGGCGGTTCTTCCGCTGCCCCTGCTGCCTTTATCCCTCTATTATCTCGTAATTTCTTTTACTGTCTCGTTTCCCGCTTATTATTCCGTTGTTTATCCGCATATTTGTAAATATTACAAAAGCCCTTATCATTTCCCGCGCTTCTTCCACGCTTGCCGCTTCCACGATCTCGCCCGTTTTCTTTACTCTGATTTGTACCATTTTTCTTTCCCGCCTTTCGTTTGATATGGCGGGCGGGTTTCCCGCCCTGCCGTGTGTGGTTTATGCTATCACTTTGTCGTTTTCTTCTTCCGCTTCTTGAAAGATTATTATTGTTTTGCTTTCTTCTTTCGTTCCGTATGCGTGCGGTAAGTTTATGAGTTCTATTTTGCAATTTCCGCACCATTCATTTCTTGCCACATCTTCAATCGTATTAAATGTTATTGTGTCTCCGCTTGTGAGGTCTATTAACTGTACTTCTTTAACCCCTTTATTTACATACGCTTCAATGATTGATAATTTTAACTCTGCAATCGTAAGTTCTCTTGTTTCTACCTTTTTTTCTCTGTAACCTAAATACTTTAACTTCATTTCTTTTCCCGCCTTTCGTTTTATTTGTGTGTGGTTTATTTCCCTTTCGGTAATTATAATATATCACATATTGCGCAATATGTCAATACATATTGTGTAATATGTTCAAAAATATTTTTCGATCAATAAGAAAGGCGACGTTTTCCCGCCGCCCTGCTGCCGTGTCTATTTTCTTTTACATTCTTTTAATATCCTGCACAACGACTTTATAAATCCCTCGCCCGTCAATTTTTCTAATATATATTCTTCGATACGGACGGCGAAATAAAATACTGTGCCCGCTCCGATCAGGCACAAAACACACACCGGAATATATTCGATCATAACGCCCCGCCTTTCTGCCCTGCTGCCGCTTCGTCTTCTTTCAATGCTTTTTCGATTGCCGCGTTTATATATTCATTCACGCTTTGCCCTGCTGCCGCTGCCGCAACCCTCACGCGCTCTTTTTTGCCCTTTGGCATGGTTAAATTTATGCGATCGTACTTTTTACGGTTAAATTCGTTTTGATACGCTATTTGGTTAAATGCGGGCTTCTCCTGCCCTGCTGCCGCGTGTTCTGTTTCCTGCTTCTTCATATTTTCGCCCTGCCTTTCTTTTTATGCTTCCATTTCTAACAATATCCCGAAAACAAAGTTTTTCAAATATTCCGTTGCTTTCTGCTGCACTTCTTCAAGCGATAATTTCCCGCTATAAGCCGCGACGCAAACTTCCCTTTTTAAATCCTCTTTTACTCCGTCTTTTTCGTGCGTGCGCCATTCTGTATATACGCGCCATTGATTACCGCTTTTTCTTTCCGTTTTTCTTATTCTAATACGCAAGTCGCCCACATCTGCGACCGTTCCCGCCTTAAACCTTGCGTCTTTCGTGTACCACGGTATTATTAAACTCATTATGTCCCGCCTTTCTTTTAGTGCGGCGGGCGGGTTTCCCGCCCTGCCGTGTGTGGTTTATGCTACGAGGTCGTCCGCTTCCAATACGGGACACATACTATAAACGCCCTGCGGAAATATATATTCAGCTTGCCCGTTGCTGTGTATCTTGCAGCGTTTCACTTTCCCGAATTTATCCCGAATTGTAACGGTTTTTTCCGTTCTTTTTACGATCATGTATGAAAAGATACAATTATGATCGCAAATTGAAGATGTTGCGTAGGTCTTTCCGACCTCAAATTCTGCCGTTGTTGCCGCCGCTTTCGCGTCCGCTTCTTCGTGTGCCTTTCTGATTGCTTCCCTTACTAATTCGCCGTAGTTTGTCATAATGTTTCCCGCCTTTCGTTTTATTTGTGTGTGGTTTATTTCCCTTTCGGTAATTATAATATATCACATATTGCGCAATATGTCAACACATATTATGTAATATGTTCAAAAAAATTTTCACAAAAAGAAAACGCCCGCCGCTTCCTGCGGTTGGCGTTTGTAAAATCCTTTATTTATGCGGGTTTCCATTATCTCGGGTTCGGTGTTCATCTGACAGCCAAAAGTAATGACTGAACAAGTCAATGAACGTTCGAGACGTTCGCTTTCCTCCTTCACGATCTGCCTGCACTTCGCCATAAAGTAATATTGACGCTGTGGTTCAAAATCAGGCGGACTGCAATGAACATTGACCCTGTCCAAATCTATATGCTTTAATTCTTCTGTCGTAATATTTTCTAAATCAATATAAGAATCCATCTTTCATCCTTATGCGTATGTTTTTACTTTCTTAATCCCAATTTATTACAGCTCCCTGATCTGCCCGTCTCCCACGATCTGATACTTATAAGAGGTCAGTTCCCTTAATCCCATCGGTCCGCGTGCATGCAATTTTTGCGTGGAGATCCCGATTTCCGCGCCAAATCCAAACTCAAAACCGTCCGTAAACCTTGTTGATGCATTGACATACACACATGCAGAATCTACTGCGTCTAAAAAGCGCTTTGCCGTCTCTTTATTTTCGGTAAGGATCGCGTCGGAATGTCCCGTATGATAATGATTGATATGCGTGATCGCTTCCTCAATATCACTTACAGTTTTAATCGAAATGATATAATCCAAATATTCTTTTTCAAAATCTTCTTCCGTCGCTTCCATGCAGTCTCCGATCACCCTGGCTGCCTGCTCATCTGCGCGCATTTCCACATGATGCCTGCGCAGTTCCTCTGCAAGCTTTGGCAAAAAAGCATCCTTAATCTTTTCATGAATGACCAGCGATTCACAGGCGTTACAGACGCCGATGCGCTGGGTTTTGGCATTAATGATGATCGGGACCGCTTTCTCAAGATCCGCATCTGCATCCACGTAAATGTGACAGTTTCCTGTCCCAGTCTCAATGACAGGTATACTTGCACTTTCGACGACAGCGCGGATCAATCCCGCCCCGCCGCGCGGAATGAGAACATCCACATATTGATTCATTTTCATAAACTGCGCCGTGACGGCTCTGTCCGTATCCGTGATAAGCTGTACGGCATCCGCACTGATACCAACATCCGTAAGACTGTTTCTGATACTTTCCGTAATAGCCGTGTTGGAGCACACCGCATCGGAGCCCCCTTTCAGGATCACGGCATTTCCTGTCTTAAAACATAAACCAAACGCATCCGCGGTCACATTGGGGCGTGACTCATAGATGATACCGATGACTCCGAGAGGTACACGCACCTGCGATATTTCCATACCGTTTGGATGGGTGAAACGCTCTATCACTGTCCCAACCGGATCGCTTAACCCGGCGACCTGACAAAGTCCCTCCGCCATCGCCAGGATCCGCGCATCGGTCAGCTTTAAACGGTCCAGCAGTCCCTCATGCATGCCTCGTTCTTTTCCTTTTCGCATATCCTGTTCATTCGCCTTTAGAATCGTCTGCGCATCCGCTTTCAGCCCTTCCGCCACGCGAAGCAGCGCGCTGTTCTTTTGCTTTGTTGTAAGCGACTGAAGCTCATATTTGACCTGTACGGCACGCATGCCAATCTCTTTCAGCCTTTCTGACTGTTCCCTGTTTATCCCATCCATACGATATTTCCCTGTTACCTTTCCAAATCTTCTCTGAAGAATTATTGCTTACTTATCGTAACTCATTTCCACGTTTTATGCGCTGTGTTGATACAAGAAAATTCTTTATTGATCGCCCTCACGTCGTCCGCCAGCCATTCTCAGTCAATATCAGATCCGGTCTCATGTCATGCAATTCTGCCCGGATCCCTGTATCGCTATGCTGACACTCAAAAAACAACGCGATCGTCCGCATCGGATTTTCTGACAAAAAACAGTCATAAAATCCGCCGCCGTAGCCGATCCGGTTTCCGTGATCGTCAAATGCACATCCCGGCATCAGCATCAGGCTTCTTTCCGGCTCATACGCATAATGCGCACACATATCCGCATCAGGCTCGGGTATTCCAAGAGCGCTTTTTTTCATGGCAGCTAGTCCTATGCGCATGATCTCTCCGACAAGATGACCCTCCAACATGCAGAATACCATTTTGCGCTTTCCGGTCACGACCGGACAACAGACCTTCTTCCCGTCCCTGAATGCCTGACAAATAATCTCCTGCGTCGAAACTTCGCTTTTGCAGGAAGCATAGACAAGTAAAAATGCCGCCTCACGATACCATGGATGCATCAGCAGCTGCTCCCCGATCCGGGCACTCTTTTTCGCCCGTTCTGATTCCGTCAGCTGATTCCTCCGAAAAAGCGCTTCTTTTCTAATCGCACGCTTCAAAGTACCGGCTTCCTGAATCCCGGCTGTCTCAATTCGCACTGTTTCCATGTTCTTTTCCCAGATCAGTGATACTCCCATCCTCATTCTGAATCCGGATGGAGCTTAACTGCCCGCGCAGATTCGCACGCACATTCTCAATATACTCCTGACGCAGACGCGCCTGTTCCTCTTTTTCTTCTTCGGTCAGACCCTCTGCTTTGGATTTGTGATACAGCTCGTTGATCCGCGCCGTCAGTTCTTCTACTTTCATAGGCATACTCCATTTCTGTTCCTGTCTGCATTTAAGAATCCATGCATTTTCAGCATAAGCTGCAAAAAACCGATCCTTCCCTGCTCAGTCGTCATGCATCTTCTTCACAAAATCAGTCAGATAAAAATCATCATCTTTATGCGCCGTAAACAGCGTCCCATATTCCCTGCCGTCCATGATCCGGTGAATGATCCTCACATCCGCACTGTTCGCGATGATCATATCCGCACCCGACGCCGTCGCGATCTTCGCTGCCGCAAGCTTTGTGTCCATACCACCCGTACCGACACTGCTTCCCGTCTCGTGTTTGCCCATCCGCAGGATATTTTCATCGATCTGATGCACGACCGGGATAAACCGGGCATCCGGATTATTCCTCGGATTATCCGTGTACAGCCCGTTGATATCCGACAACAGCAGGAGCAGATCGGCGCCGATCAGCGCCGCAACGATCGCAGAAAGAGTATCGTTATCGCCAATTTCAATCTCATAAGTCGCAACCGTATCGTTTTCATTGACGATTGGGATGACGCCAAGCTTTAAGAGTTCCGTAAACGTGTTGACCGCGTTAAACCGATTCAGATTATCCACGATCGTATTTTTCGTCATTAAGATCTGAGCGGCCACCTGATTATATTCCGCAAATATTTTTTGATAGGTCATCATGAGCCGTGCCTGACCGATCGCCGCACATGCCTGCTTAACCGCGATCGGGTTATCGCCGTCTTTGATCTGCACTGCTTTCCTGCCGCAGGCAATTGCCCCGGACGTCACAAGCACAACATCCTTTCCCTGATTGCGCAGATTACAAAGCTCACGGACAAGCACCTCCATTTTTATATAGTCCAGATCCCCTGTTTCCGGATGCTGCAGGGAAGATGATCCTATTTTGACTACAATTCTTTTCTTGTTTCGAATTGCCTCCCTTATCTGGTGTTCCATATGAATCCTCATTCCTTCCAAAGTCCGCAGATTTAAGGAAACGCTGATGAAAGCGTTTCCCGCGCCGGATTTGAGCTGCAAATCCGTACACATCAGCCGAAAGCTTAAGTGAAACGCTGATTTAGTCAGTGCTTCCTTAGACATAAGCCATCATTCTGCCACTACCCACCTTATCACATTCCGGAAAAAAAGTCTATCTTTCTTGCGACTGCCTCCGCCACGCGCACACCGTCCATTGCCGCCGACACGATCCCTCCGGCGTAACCCGCTCCCTCTCCGCAAGGAAACAGATTAACCGCCGCAGGGCAGGCAAGCGTCTCATCCCTCAGGATTCTGACAGGAGAGGACGTTCTGCTCTCCACGCCTTCTACCAGCGTCCGGTCATCGTTATAGCCTGGGATCTTTTCGCCGAATGCCTCCATTCCCTCCACAAATGCTTCTGCCAGCTCTTTCGGAAGGATTTCAGATACCTTCGCATAGGTATAGCTTCCCTTGATACATGGTTCCCATTCGCCGCCTGCGGAATCCTCGACCAGATCAGCGCAGTACTCTTTCCCCCGCACATCTCCGTCTTCTCCGGTATCCCTGTTTCTGCCGCACACCTCCGCTTTATAATCCCCATAGCGTTCAATCGGGATGCTTCCGTTTCCGATTTTATATGCTTTGTGTTCCAGATCACGCTGAAATACAATTCCAGAAAGCGGGCTGCCGTCTCCATAATCCTTTGGGTCCACTGTAACAATGACGGCACTGTTTGCGTTTTTTCCGTCCCGCCCCGAATAGCTCATTCCGTTTACGGCAAGCATACCGGATTCTGATGATGCATTGACAACATAACCGCCCGGACACATGCAGAAAGTATACACACCCCTGCCGCTCTTCGTCCGTGCTGTCAATTTATATGCAGCCGCTCCAAGCATACCTTCCTTTGCCGTCCCATACTGACTTTTATTGATCAGCGCCTGCGGATGTTCCACACGCAGCCCGACCGCAAACGCCTTTGCCTCCATCGGGATATCCGCCTCATAAAGCATCTGCAGCGTGTCCCGTGCGCTGTGTCCGACAGCCAGCACGACAGCACCGCAGGGCATGCTGCGCTCTTTCCCGTCACTGACAACGGAAATATCCGTCACTTTTCGGTCTGTCATATGCAGTCCGTTCAGTTTTGTCCCAAAATGAATCTCTCCGCCATGTTCAAGGATCGCATTCCTCATATTTCGCACGATCGATACGAGCGCATCCGTGCCGATATGGGGCTTATGATCGTAACAGATTTCCCTGTCTGCCCCATGCATGCAGAAAATCCGAAGAACTTCCGCACATCTGCCGTCCTTGTCCTTGATCAGGGTATTCAGCTTTCCATCAGAAAACGTGCCCGCGCCTCCCTCACCAAACTGCACATTAGAATCAGGTTTCAGGATGCCTTCTTCCCAAAAACGCAATACATCTTCCGTCCGCTCTTCCACGGCCTTCCCACGCTCAAGCAGAACCGGACGATACCCGTGCAGCGCAAGTTCATATGCACAGAACAAACCAGCCGGTCCCATACCGGCAATCACAGGACGGGACTGCATGCTCTGTCCGCATTTTCCCATATAGGGAAATTCGTAACTGACCCAAGGACTTTGCCGGCAATTGGCATTCCGGTTTTTCTTTAGAATCTGCGCTTCATGTTCTTCGGTTACGACAATGTCCACACTAAATATGTAAAAAATCTGCGGCTTCTTTCTCGCATCTATGGAGCGCCGTCTGATAAAAAGCGCCCTGACCTCATTCGGTTGAATTCGAAGGAGCGCGGCAGTCTTTTGAATCAGCAGCGCTTCATTCATACTGCCGTCCGGCATTGTCACCTGCTCCGGCACACATTTGATCTGATCAACCCGGATCATACCGTTTTCCTCCCGTCACTTCCCGCAGCCGCTTTCCCAGCCGCATATCCACTCGACCACGCCCATTGCAGATTATATCCGCCGCAGATACCATCTACATCAAGTATCTCTCCCGCAAAAAACAACCCGCTGCACAGCCGCGATTCCAGATGTCCGTCCACTTCGTCAAGCAGAACGCCGCCGCTTGTGACCTGCGCATGATCCAATTTCCCATGCCCGGTTATCACGATCCTGCTGGAAAATAAAAGACGCGTCACCTGCTCAGCCAGACAATCTTCCCTTGTCTTATGCAGTATAAAATCTATGACCTTATCATTAACTATTCCGGTCAATCTTTTCTTTATGCAAATTTCTTCTTGTAAATCCCCGTTTTTGCCAGCGTCTCCCCGCGCAAGCATGCGCTCCACCAACTCACGGATCGTTTCCTGTTTCCTTTCGTTCAAAAAACAGATTTCGGCTTCCACGCACTTTCCGTCAGCCAGGCTATGTACGGCGGTCCGGCTCAGTTCGAATACCGGTATTCCTGAAATCCCCTGTGCCGTAAACTGCAGTTCCCCGCACGCTTCACCCGATAACATGCCTTCCACGAAAAGACGAAGCCGCGCTTTTGCGCGCACTCCGGAGAGCATCTGCCATTCCGGCTCACTTGTATAAAGAGGAACAAGTCCCGGAAGCGGCGTGGCAATTTGGTGCCCGAACCGCTTGGCAATCTCATATCCGCTTCCGTCCGAACCGGTCTGACGCTCGGATTTTCCACCGCATGCAAGGATCAGGCAGTCATACCTTTGACTTCCAATGACAAAATATCCCATATCCTTCTGATACTCCAGCAGCGGATAAACATCCGTGTCGTAATGGATCGATACGCCCGCGATCAGGCATTCCCGCACAAGGACATCCCGCACAGTGACCGCCTGCTCTGACTGTGGATAAACATATCCGTCCCGTTCATAGGTCAGCAGACCGATCTCATGAAAAAACGCGAGCGTCTGCATTTCGTCAAATCCCGCAAGCACGGAACGGATCATATTTTCTCCGTCCTTACAGCCGCTGTGATAATACCGTGCGTCCATGCGTCTGTTTGTGAGATTACATTTCCCGTTACCGGTCATTAACAATTTTCTGCCTGCCTCACCGCGATGTTCATATACGGTGACCGATGCGCCCGCGCGAGCCGCCGTGATTGCCGCCATCATGCCTGCCGCACCGGCTCCGATGACCGCAATATTTTTTCTTTTCATTCTTTTCACACTAATCACCATGCATATCGCAAGCAAAGCCTGCGATACTGCTTAATATAGAAAATTGAAAAATCTTTGATTTATAGAATTAAAAATTTTTAATTTTTCAATTTTCTATTAGCTGCTGTATGATTCCAGAAAACCGTACAGCTCCTCCTCTGTCTCTATCATCTTGATCTGCCGGATCTCCCGCTGCAGACGTGCAGGCAGATCATCTATCTCAATTCCTGTCTCGCAGAACAGCGTTCCCATATTGCGGTAATAGACCACAACAAATCCCTGTTCTTCCGTCAGATAATAGCAGTCCTTTTCAGGTTCAATATAAAAGCTCTTTCGTACCATGACCCGCTCGGATGAAAAACTCACAAGCCGCATATCTGTAAGACCGCGCTCTACATCCTTTAGGGACGGCGACTCTAAATACAGGGCAATGGCAGCCTCCAGCTCCTGTCTGTTCATTCCAATATATTGTGCCGGGACACGTTCCGTCACGACAGAGACCTTCTGCGTATGACGGTCATATTCCTCAATTTCATAAACAGTCGTTTTCGTGACCACATGTTCCGATGCCTCTGTATGAACTGCCTGAACATTCCCGTCTTCCACCGCCTGTATGCTCTCTGTCTGATCCATAAAAAGATTCTGATCCCCGGATATTTGAGGCGTCGGCAGTGCATAAGCCCGCGTAGATTGATTTGCCTCAAGCTCCTCCTGATTTTCATATACCTGCGGCAGCCTGTCCCCGATATCCTTCACATTCAGCACAAATCGGTCAAATAAGTAAACAGCGAGCAATCCCGTTATGATGCATACGGTCACAAAAATGCCGATCCTATACAAATTCTTCATAAGAAACTCCTTTTTGCATAGTATCGGCAGTTCTTTTTTTCTTATTCCTGTTTTAATACAGCATTCTCATAATGAATTCACCGCCCGGGATCCTTGAAATTTCCTTTCTCGTAAGTCCGCGCAAAAAAATGATCAGCACCAGATATACGATCATAAATAACACACCTCCGATCAGCAGCGTCATCAGACTTCCCAGGGAACTGCCGGCCAGCCTCACAACAAGAAAACCAACAAGCCCGCCTCCTGCCGCACTGACAAGCGGTTTTGAGATGTTCAGAATATGGTACCTGTAATTAAGCTGCATGGAAACGACAAATCCATATGCAGCCGCCATGACAAGCGAAGAAGCCAGCCATGCAATTCCGAGTCCCATATAATGAGCATCACCGGATTTTACAAAAATTTCTAACGCGATCAGATGTGTCAGAAAGCCCGCCGCATGAATCGCAAGGATATAGAGCTGTTTTTCCAGTCCAAGAAGGACCTGCATCAGTACAAATCCAAAGCCAAAGAAAAAAATGGAAAAAGCTCCCGCACTGAGTGCTCCCGCGCAGAGCCTGCCTTGTTCACCATAGACAAAGCCAAGCAGAGGCTCAGAAAACACCAATACAAATACAGCCATCGGAAAACATACCAGACAAAACCGCCGCATCTTTGCCTGTATGGTATCGCGTACAAACTTTCTCTCATCTCTTGCAAGCGCGCGTTTATAGCTGTACCATGTCCCCCTCACATACAGGCAGATCGCGGCAGCCGGCAATGCCAAAAACGGAAGCGCTGCGCCTGCGTAGATACTCCATATCCCGGCAATGGTGTTTTCCGGCACCGCAGCCGCTTTCATTTTGCTCACTAAAACACGTTCCCCCAATAGCAGGCAGAGCGGCAAAAGCATGCTGTTCAAATAGTGCAGCGTGGAGGAAATATACAGATACCGGGTATAAACCGCGTCCGGCTCATATCTGCTCTGCGTGTCTTTGATCAGGATTCTCTTCATAGATACCTTCATCTGCAGATAAAGAAAGAAATAGATCAGCATGCACAAAAACGTGGCAACACTGACCGCGAGTGCACAGCCCTGCGCTCCATAAATTCCGGCGAAAGCATCCTGTTTTAAGAGTGCTCCGACTGACTGCCCCTTTCGATACAAAAATCCGGACATGACAATACACAAAAGCGTGACAAGCAGTTCGGTACCAAGACGGACGATCGAATCGTTGATATGCTCACCCATCCCTTTCAGGTACGAGGAAAACGAAGCCGAAACCGTCGCAAAGCAAAATGCCGGAGCCAGATAGCGCAGCACCTTCTCTGCCTGAGTAAACCCAAGCAGTTTCCCTGCAAGTACCGGAGCCAGCAAAAAGACGATCAGCGCTGCAAGCAGTCCCGCAGCCAACGATAAAAACATTGCAATATCAAACGCCTGCTCTGCATCCTGATACTGTTCACGTTTGACTTTGGCATTCATCAGTTTGGTAAGATTTCCGGAAAAGATTTCCCGTACAAAATAGTCATAAAGAAAAAACAGCAAATACCCTGCCGCAAACATCCCTGCGCCCAGATCGCCGATCGCATGATGGATTGGAACCAGTCGAAACAGGATCACGACATAGGTAACCGTCAGCATAAAATTTACGCTTCTCTTTTGTTTTTTCAGATCCATCATGCGCTACTTTTCCTCTTCTCTTGTGATGTGAAGCGCATTAAGCGCCTGTTCCTGTTTCTGCTCCATAACGCCTGCTTCCTCCTGCTCCATATGATCATAACCGCATAAGTGAAGCATGGAATGCGCGATCAGGAATGCAAATTCCCGTTTTACGCTATGTCCGTATTCCCGTGCCTGCGAAAAGACATGTTCGCCTGAAATAACAATATCCCCCAGATTCAGCACACCCGTATCCGGCTCAAAATGGTCCGCAAACAATTCCTCGACGTTCGAAAAGTCGCCCGGCGCATCAAAGCTGATGTTCGGAAAGGATAATACATCCGTCGGTCTGTCTATATGGCGGAATTTCCGGTTCATTTCATGAATTCCGGCATCATCCGTAATGAGCAGGCTGACCGAAGCTTCATAGGGGCACCCTTCGCTTTCTAATATGTAAGCCGCAGTCTGTTCTCCGATTTCCTCTGCCGAAAACGGAAAATCATATACCGCATCCTGATCAACGTAAAAAATCATAATACAGATTTTCCTCCACCAGTATCTTTTTCATCAATGTCATATCTTCCATTGTAATATCGCACTCCCAAAAGCGTCCCCTTGCCATCTGTTTATGAAAGAGATTCTCGATCAGCTCCTTATAATTGACCTTTGCCTTTGGATCCTCCGCAAACAGTTCCATCAGCGTATCTACGACCAACGCCGACATAAACAGTACCGCGGTCTCTTTATGCCTGAATCTGCCGTTTTTCTTATATTCAATCAAAATCTCACAGACTTCCGGCGGAAATTTGTACTCCACGCGCAGGACTGCCATCAGGTTTTCTTTGGTATTCTCTCCCAAAAGAACTCCGGCTTCATGGTAAAATCCTGCGGCACGCACGATATCCGTATTGACCTGCGTCCGCGATGCGATCTTATTGCACAGATACGCAGTGTGGATCGCATGATAATAATACTGCATGCCTTTCTCTTTGATGCGCGTCATCAGATCGTATTCCGGATCATTGATCTCGACATAACGGTTTTTTTCCCGCGTCACGACTCTCGTATTGATATACCATAAAAGCATCAGCATCAGCACAACGTTCAGGAAGAGGCTGATAATGGGAATGACAAACATTTCAAAAGAAAGATTGCTGTTGCGGACAATAATCGTATTCGCACACATGCTTGTCACATATACCAGACATGACAGAATGATCGGTATCTCCACGCGAAAACTGTCATCCAGCACAGAAAACAAGGTGACTGCACAGAGTCCGCAGACAAAATACATGACAAAAACAGGTACGGGAGCAGCACCAAGCAGGCAGGATGCAGTAAGAAGCGTTGTAAATGACACCATACCGATCATGGCATTGCTAAACAACGTCAATGCGACCGCAACACTCAAAAACGGCCATCCCATCTGCGTAAACATCGGAAACAGGCAGGACAACCCAAACAATGGCAGAAATACTACCGTAAAACGGTTCGGATGCATGTCATTATCATAGAGGTAATCTTTGACGATGCGGCTTCTTGCCTTAACAAACTGGATCAGCAGCAAAAGCAATCCCATCAGAACGCCTGTCCTGATCTGTTCTGCAGTCTCCAGTTTATACAGGATCACGCCTGCCGCGGTCATTCCGCCAGGAAAAATGACTTCAGCGGCGCCGCGCAGCAGAGCCGCGGCCTTTTTCCCCGTATGCTTTTCCTTTTGTCCGATGCTGTTCTTTTTCTTCATAGGTTTCATAAGCCTTTACGATTTTCTGTACAAGCGGGTGTCTGACAACATCCTTGCTCGTCAGTTTACAAAATGCGATCTCATCCACGCCGCGCAGGACACTCACTGCGACATCCAGACCTGATTCTGCTCCCGGCGATAGATCCTTCTGCGACTGGTCGCCCGTAATGACGACCTTTGACCCGAATCCGATCCTCGTCAAAAACATTTTCATCTGCGCCGGCGTCGTATTCTGCGCCTCATCCAGTATGATATAGGCATTATCCAGCGTTCTGCCGCGCATATAGGCAAGCGGCGCGACTTCGATCAGACCTTTTTCCGTATTTTTCACGAAACTTTCCGCTCCCATGATCTGATACAGCGCATCATAGAGCGGGCGCAGATACGGATCGACCTTGCTCTGCAGATCGCCCGGAAGAAATCCAAGTTTCTCTCCTGCTTCGATCGCGGGTCTGGTTAAGATGATCCGTCCGACCTCCTCATTCTTAAACGCTGTGATCGCCATTGCCATCGCAAGATAGGTCTTCCCTGTTCCTGCCGGTCCCGTTCCGAATACAATCATGTGATCGCGGATCGCATCAACATACCGCTTCTGTCCAAGCGTTTTGGGTTTGACGGGTTTTCCGTTTACAGTGTGGCAGATACGGTCGGAATCAATTTCCAGTATTCCGTCGTCCTCCCCGTCCCTGCTCATATCGAGCGCATAGTTTACATTTTGTTCTTCTATCATATTTCCCCTTCTTGAAAGCTCCATCAGGCGCTCCAAAATGCCGCGTGCTTTCACTGCCTGTTTTTCCTCTCCGGTAACCCGTACGACGCCGTCGCGGCAGATGATATCGACTGAAAGCTCCCGCTCCAGCTTTCTTACATAAGAATCATTCATGCCGAATACATTCTGCATATCGTGCGCGTCCGCACTTAAGTCAATCGTTGTTTTCTCCATCCTGTGTCAACTCCACCGTTGTCGGGCAGCTTATGCCGATCAGTCTCCTCATCGTAATATCTGCCATAATCTCCATACTCATTCCATTCTTTATTATTTTAACATCTTTCGCAATAATTTGTACCCCTTTTTCTGATAATTCGCTTAAATATTTTTCAAGACCGGACATCAGCAGCGTCTGGGCCTCCTGTTTTGTATAATAGGAAAGCTCCCATTCATAGGCACTCTGCTTTGTGATCTGTGCAAAAAAAGGCAGCTGCAGGTATCGGAATAAACGAAGCTGATAGCTTTTGGACTGGCTCTCGACGCCCTGCGCAGAGATTCCGTCTCCAAATACAAATCGCGTATCAAACGCGCCGAGACTTATGATCGTTGCCTCCTGCCCCGTATATACTTTTTTTTCATAGGAAAGCGGAAGCGTATCTGTATAGTGCTGCATCGTCTCCACAAGAATATCCGCCTGAGCGTGATAGTATTGATATCCGCTGACCAACTGGTTCTCGTCGTAAACAGGAACCGCACCGCAGACTAAAATATCCCCCACATTGACCGTATCCCCTATTTTCACATAGGGAACCCCCTCTTTCACGACCATGGATACGATCACACCTTCCACATCTGACACAATATCGGTGCGGTCGTCATAGCGCTGTGACACTTCCGTGTATTCACGTTCCCTGATCCGTATGATCAGCGTCGTTCCTCTTTGCAAAACGCTCGCCCATGTGATTTCCGGAAATTGCTCCCGAAGTCCCTGCTCTAATGCCTCATAATCAAGCTCCTTCGTCTTTGTGCCGATCGTGACCCCCTGACTCTCCAGATAATCCACGATCTGTTCATCCGTGATCCGTTTGTTCCCCTCGAACTGGAACGCCCAGACCGAACGCATCATAAAAAATATAAATATAAACCCGAGCAGCGCTCCAATCACAAATACCTTGCGCCTTCTTATTTTTTTCAACAAAAAAGGCAGCCCGTTCTTTGCTTTCACGGCCACCTTAACGCCGGTCTTCCGGATGGCGCTCTTACTCTCCAAAAAATCCTCTCTGTTCATGCACATGGTGATGACGTCGTTCTCTTTATCCGACTGAACATCCCAGACCGGAAAATGCCTGGCCCGGCACATGTTCAGATAACGTTCCTTCGCGTCGCCTTTGACATCGATGCGCACTGTTGCCCTCATCCGCTCCAAACCGTTCATAGATTTTTACATTCGCCAAGAAACTGCAGTCCGCTGATCCTGCCTTTGATCTTAATCTCATCCTCCCTATAATAGAGAATTTCAAGCCGGCTTCCCTGTACCAAAAGGCGGTCATGCTTTAAGGCGATCACAATGCAGGTTTCCTCAAACAGGCAGATACTCCGATAGTTCTCGATCGTCAGCTCGGTGTTCCCCGTCATCGTGATCAGACATTCCCCATACACAAGGTCTTTCGGCAGGGAAAGCCGCTCTGTCAGCTTAAGAAACCGCCGCTCATCACGGCGTTCATTCTCTTTTTCCATTGCCGCAGCTTCCACGCATCTTTCTTTTTCTATCAGTGTATGCGTTGATACAGAGCAAAAGAACAGTCATGACTCACTACGCCTGTGTGATCACCTGCCTGATCAACGGCGTTTTCGCCACAGGCTCTGCACTGATCGTAACCGCGCGTGACAGCCTTTCTTTCGCCGCGGCAAGCTTTGCTTTGTCATTTGCATGGAGCGTTGCGACCGCTTCACCCTTTCGCACCGCATCCCCCTTTTTCTTATGAAATACAATGCCGACCGACAGATCGATCACATCCTCCTTCGTCTCTCTGCCGCCGCCGAGCATCAGCGAGCAGATCCCCGCCTCGTCACAGACGATGCCCTCTATATATCCGTCATTTTCTGCCGGAATGCTTTCTTTGAGTGCCGCCTCAGGCAGACGTTCCGGATGATAGACCATATCGGCATCCCCGCCCTGCGCCGCGACAAACTCCGCAAGCTTCTCACGCGCAGAACCATCCGCGATCACACCTAAAAGCTTCTCTCTTGCCTGTTCCGTACGATCCGCCTTTCCTGCCGCGAGCAGCATATGGCTGCCGAGCGTCAGGCACAGTTCCAAAAAGTCTTTGGGGCCGCTTCCGGAAAGCGTATCGATCGCCTCGCGTACTTCCAGTGCATTCCCGACCGCATACCCCAAGGGCTGATCCATATCCGTAATGACTGCGGTCGTCTTTCTTCCGGCGCCGTTTCCGATCCGCACCATTTCCCGCGCAAGCGCTGCGGCGTCCGCCTCTTTTTTCATGAATGCACCGCTTCCGGTCTTTACATCCAGCACGATTGCATCCGCGCCCGCCGCAAGTTTTTTGCTCATGATCGAGCTTGCAATCAGCGACATCTGATCGACAGTCGCCGTCACGTCCCTGAGCGCGTACAGTTTTTTATCCGCGGGAGCCAAATCCGCGGTCTGTCCCATGATGGCGATCCCGATCCGGTTGACCTGTGAAAGAAACTGTTCCGTCGTAATATCGGTATGGAAGCCCGTAAAACTTTCCAGTTTGTCAATCGTTCCGCCCGTATGGCCGAGCCCGCGTCCGCTCATTTTGGCAACCTTAACGCCGCAGGCGGCGACCATCGGCGTCAAAGCAAGCGAAGTCTTATCTCCGACGCCGCCCGTACTGTGCTTATCGACCTTCACGCCCTGAATCGCACTTAAATCAAGAAGATTACCGCTATGCGCCATTTCCATTGTAAGGGTTAGCGTTTCTGCCTCATTTAAGCCCTGATAATACATTGCCATCATCATCGCAGACATCTGATAGTCAGGAATTCTTCCGTCCGTATAGCCCTGTATCATATACGCGATCTCATCCTCCGTCAGTGCCCCGCCATCCCTCTTTTTTTTAATCAGATCATACATTCTCATATGCAATGTCCCTCTCCCTTATGTTGTCTGCTCTCCCAACCATACTACTTCGCCTTAAAGGAATATCTCCCCTTATCATTTCACGGTTTTTCCGTCATTCAGATCTTTGCCTTTCCACATAACTTTCCACATTATAAAGAAACTCTACCGCCCAAAACGTCAGATCACAGAGCAGCGCATTTTTATTATGATAATCCGCCTCTAAACGCACATCCGTATAGGGACCGGTATCCTTGATATTTTTTGGCGAATAGCGCTTATTATGCGGCGCCGAAAAGTCCATGCGCAGAATGCCGTCCCCGTCGATAGATTCGCGGATATTCCGAACAGATTCTCTGATGATGTCCACGCGTTCACCGACCCCAAGCATCGCAATCTCATGACCGGACCTGCGTGCTCCATCAAAAAATCGATTGATTTTGACATCCTTTCAGTTTCCTGTATCATACAAACACCATATCCTTTTCTGTGATGTTCCGGACTGACAAAGATTCTTCCTAGCGGTATAATGTCTAACGACATCATACCATGTGCTCCGCACATGCTTACGCTCCGCGATGCACACTCGCTCCGCTCGGCGTGTACCATGTGCTCCGCACATGCCTGCTCTTCGCGATGCACACTCGCTTCGCTCGGCGCGGTACAATGTCTTACGACATTGTACCATAAACACATCCGCAATTCCATGATATTTCATTTCCTTGATGCGTTATTCACTTTCGTTTTTTACATCTGAAAGTTTCTTTTTTTACATAGTATTGTATTTTCCTTTCAGCAGATGTAAGTATTAGGATACCGTGCTCTGTGTTATGATAAGGTCAACACACCAAAGATACATTATCTAAGTGGCTTAATTACCTGAAATGTTATCAATGAAAAAGGAGAACGACAATGGAACCGATACTTACAATTGAATCATTGACAAAATATTACGGAAAAAGCAGCAATCAGACAAAAGCATTAAACGGCATCACGTTTCAGGTCATGCCGGGTGAATTCTTAGGCATTATGGGAAGCAGCGGCTCCGGAAAATCCACACTGCTAAACTGCATTGCGACCGTTACCGCCCCGACAAGCGGACAGATCACGGTAAACGGCAGACACATCCAGTCTCTGAAAGGCGCGGCACTTGCCGATTACCGCGGTAAAGAACTCGGATATCTGTTCCAAAATTTTGAACTGCTTGACCATATGACGGCGCGGGAAAACATTCTGCTTCCGCTCTCCCTGCATGATGTACCGGAGCGCGAAAGCCTGAAACGTCTCCATCAATTGTCTTCCTATCTGGAAATTGAGGATATTCTGAACAAATTTCCATCTCAGATGTCAGGCGGGCAAAAACAGCGGGTTGCCGCTGCCAGGGCGTTGATCTTAAATCCCGCCGTCATACTTGCCGACGAGCCGACCGGTGCTCTTGATTCGAAAAACGCAAGGGCACTGATGGAAAAACTGAGCGGCTTAAATCATGATGCGGACGCTACCATTTTAATGGTCACGCATAATTCTGACGCGGCGAGTTATTGCAGCCGTATCCTGTACATTCAGGACGGCAAGATCTTTCATGAGCTGCGCAGGGATCTCCCCACTGAGACAAAGCAGGATTTTTATGAACGAATTTTGAAAGTAACCGCACAATTAGGAGGTGGCAGCACAAATGTTCTCTAAATTGATCTCACGAAACAGCAAACAAAACCGAAAAGAAAACCGTCTGTTTTTCGGTTCCCTGATCATCCCCATCATCGCGTTTTATATGATCCTTGCACTATCCCGTCAGGATGTCATGGTCTTTTTGAAAACGCTTGAAAGCGATGCAATTGCCCGCCTGTTGTCCATGATCCCTGTTTTCTATGGAATGACCCTGTTCCTGCTGTTCTTCCTCATCTATTACGCAAGCAAATATCAGTTAGAACGTCGCCGTCATGAATTCGGCGTTTATCTGATGCTGGGCATGCGGCGCAGGAAATTATTCGCCCTGCTGATCGCAGAAGATTTTCGCAGCAGTATCGTCTCCCTTTCCATTGGGCTGCCCGCGGCTCTTCTGCTGTCCGAATTGGTCAGCCTGATCACGGCACGGCTCGTTGGCATCGGTATCGTCGATCATCAGATTTCGTTTTCTTTTCAGGCTCTGATCGGAACCGCTGCCGGTTTTCTCCTGATCAAATTCTCTGCTTTTCTGATCTTAAGCGGAAAGATCAGCCGCAGGGAGATTACTTCATTATTAGTTGACATGCCTGAAGGCACAAAAAAGCAGCTGCCAACATGGCTCTATGCATTTGCCGTCCTTATCGGAACAGGCTTTCTTGTCATCGCGTACAAAAGAGCGATCAGCGGTATCGCATGGTACCGGAATTCCCAGATGGGAATGACACTTCTGCTCGGACTGACCGGGACGATGCTGTTTTTTTGGGGACTTCGGTCAGCGATCGGCTTTGCGGCAGCGTTTGGACACGGCAGCCGCAGGCTTAGCAGATTCAATTTTCGCCAGATTCAGGAGACTGTCATGTACCGTTCCGGTATGCTTGCTGTCTGCTCGCTGCTGATCCTTGCCGCATTGTGCTGTTTTGGGGCGGGCATTGCCATTTCCCGATTCTATGGAACAACTGCACCCCATGTGCTTGATTATTCCTTTCAGGATTCAGAAGATCTAAGCTCCTCAGACAAGATCCGGCAGGCTCTTAACGCGCATGGACTGGATGACTGTTTTCAAGAGTTATTTGAAATCCGGATCGGTCATCCCCGCTCCATGAATGATTCAGATTCTGCATTCCAAATGGAATCCTTGATGTCCGCGCTCCGTGAAGCGCCTGACTCCGAGGCAAGGGATCGATTACTGAACAATCTTTCTTATGTCGATTACCCATATACCATCTCGCTGAGCGGTTATAATACGCTTTTGAAAGCCGCAGGACTACCCTGCCTTTCACTTGAAAAGAATGAAGCTGCTATTTATATGGATGCATCATTTGTAACACAGGACAGGGTACAATTATTAAACGATATTTTGCAAAACAGACCGGAAGCAATCCTAAGTGAATACACCTGCGCCCTGACCGGACCGATCCAGACAACAAACCTTGTTGCGGATCGTTCCATCACATTGTCATTTGCCCTGATCGTGCCGGACGACGTCTTCGATTCTCTCGCAGCCGGAAGGCACAGTGTTTATCTGAACGGAATTCTGGCACAGGAACTGACCGCGCACACCAGCCTCATATCAGCGATCACCGATATGAATCAGAAGCTGGAAGAAGCGGGAATCCCTTATGAAAGCTATCTAAAGAGCATGGGACGGCAGTTATTTTATATGGTTGCCGCAAGTTATATTACAATCTATCTTGCGATCATTTTTTTGATTATTGCCAATACCGTCATTGGGACCGGTTTTCTTATGAGTCAGCAGAAAACCGGGCGCCGCTACCGCACATTGATTCGTTTGGGCGCTGACCACAAAACTTTATGCAAGTCCGCGGGCAGACAGATCTATTGGTATTTTGGACTTCCGACCATCGTTGCGGCTGTAAGCAGCCTGTCCGGCGTCCGCGCGCTCCTTAGTGGATTTTTATCATCAAGTGCAAAAGACAGTCTGTCCGAAATAATGCAGGTCTCCGCAATTGTCATTATCGTTCTCTGTGTGATAGAATGGATCTATATCGCAGCCGTAAAACGTTCCAGTGACCGTTACCTCTTAAAGCTGACGGTTCCGATGCGGGAAGAATAGGAGAACATTGATGAAACGGATAGCCATTGTGGAAGACGAGGCGTTTATGCGGGAGGAATTATCCGATATCCTGCGAAAAGCCGGATACGACGTAGATGAGATCACTGAATTTCGGGACGTGACCTGCCGGCTTCTCGCATACGCCCCCGATCTCGTACTCTTAGATCTGAATCTGCCGGGCATAAACGGCTTCGGAATCTGCCGGGAATTGAAGCAAAGCAGTTCTATCCCGGTTCTCGTCCTCACCTCACGCGACGAACTGCATGACGAGCTGCATGCTCTGAATCTCGGCGCCGATGAATATTTGACAAAACCGTGTCGGAAAGAACGGCTTCTAAGCCGTATCGCAAACGTTCTAAAACGCTTTGAAGGCCGCGCGAATCTACTGGAGGGCGACGGTTATCTGTTGGATCGGCAGACATATACACTGTACATTCATAATACTTCCGTTATCCTTCCAAAAAATCAGGGAAAAATTTTGGAAGTCTTTCTGAATAACAAAAATAACATTGTATCAAAAGAAACGCTCTGTCAGGCAGTCTGGGGCACCTCGGAATATATTGATGAAAACGCCCTTCAGGTCAATCTGACCCGCTTAAAAAAAACAATGAACGAACTGCGTATGGAGCAGCAGATCATACCGGTGCGCGGAAGCGGATATAAGCTAGTCACAATGCGGGAACTCCAATAACGCCGCGCGATTCGTACCGACGGTAAATTCGGATATAGAATCATCATCAATTCAAAAACCGTACCACATCCCTTATATTTAGAAGGAACGTTATTATGACACAACAAATAAAACTGCTCAGACAATATGTTCCATGGCTTCTGCTCCTGCTTGGCATCGATGCGTTTGCAGCGCTGCTTTTGTGGCTTTTGGATACGCGTGCCTTTTTTTCACTTTCGATTGTTATTACGCTTAGCAGCCTTCTCTTTTTTATTGTGCTGTGCTGTTTTCTGCTCCGCCTTTCACACAAAAAAGAACAGGCTTTTCTTACCTTTCTGGAAAATCCGGACGAATATAATGAAGCGTTGCTATTAAAGTCCGTCTCTCCCGCAGAGAAGGACGCCATCTGCTCACTTGGCATGTTTTTGCGGGATATGCAGAACTCCCTGACCGTACTAAAAGAACAGATTAACGATTATGAAGAATACGTGGAGTCGTGGGCACATGAGATTAAAACGCCGCTCTCGCTCTTAACGCTGCTGCTTGATAACCGCAGGGAAGAACTCCCACCTCCTGTAACGGGCAGACTCGACCATGTCAGGAACCGCATGCAGGAATCTGTTGACCAGATGCTGTTCTATGCGCGGTTAAAAAGTGCGCGAAAAGATTATTTGTTTGAGTCCGTTCCAATCCGCACCTGTGTGGAAGAACGGTTAGAAGATTACAGCCCGCTGCTCGACGAAAAACATTTTATCGTGCAATGCTGCATACAGGATGAGAGCGTTTATTCCGACCAGCGCGGGCTCCATTTTCTGTTAGGCCAGATTATCAGCAATGCCGTCAAATATTGCTCCGCAGAACCGAAACTGTATATCCAATCTTTTCAGGAAAACGGCCGCTTTGTTCTAAGTATTCAGGATAACGGGATCGGTGTCAAAGGCTGTGATCTTCCCTATATTTTTGAAAAAGGCTTTACCGGAGATTCCGGTGAAGACAGGAAAAAGGCGACCGGTATGGGACTATACCTTGCAAAAGAAATTGCGAAGGAACTGAATATCTCCCTGCGCGCTGCCTCCAAATGGGGAAAAGGATTCGAAATGCAAGTCATCTTTCCTGTCGTTGACGTGGAGCGCCCTTAAGTGCCTGAAATGATTAGACAATTTTTCATCCTGATAAGGAATATCCGAATAACGGCAGCAATTCTGTCAGGTTAGAGATTGTCCTGTCCTGACCATACCTTTTATCATCGCCGTTTCTGTTGACCAAAACCGCATAGACGCCCGCATTTTTAGCACAGAGCATGTCTTTTTCTTCATCTCCCACAAACACGATACAGGACGGTTCTATCTGCATCTTTTCACTCAGTATTTGAAGCCCTTTCGGGCTTGGTTTCCGGTATCCGGCGTCATTTGACGTAAACGGATACTCTATATAACGAAGGATCTGTGCAATATCCTCCAAAGCAAACCGGTTGTCCATGCCATATGCCACATCTGACAGAGTCCCCGTCCGTATCCCGTTTTCCGAAAGTACTTTTACGGTCGGTTCCGCGTCTGGAAACAGCGTGCAGTCCTGTCGGAAATAGGTATAGAAGCTTTCTTTGACCCTCCCGGTATCCTCCGGCGGTATCTGCATACCTTGAACAATTTCTGTAAAAATACTGTCCGATGAAACCTCATACTCTCTCGGATGAATTCTTGTATTATATATTGACAGAATATCGGCGGCCGCGCGGTAATGCGCCTCTGTAAACGAATAGCAATACTTCTTTGCAATTTGCTCAAACGCGGGCCGATATAGCTTTGACCAGTTCATCGGTATTCTGTAATCTACCAGCGTCTGTCCGATATCAAATACAACTGCCTGAAACATGTTATCCCCGCCTCCCTCAAATACAAATAAGGCAGTACGCCTTTTCCTGTTCTGCCCCGATAATCCTCACATTCTTAAATAATTCTGAGATTCCTCTTTTGACAAGAAGAATTTTTCCTGCAGCTTTTGCAGTATCATATTGTCCGGTATGCTCAAGTCCCTTAGCGCCGATATCATACCAAGTATTCCCTGTTCTCTTCCTTCTTCCCTTCCTTTTTCCATATTTTCCTGATCTCTCATCAACAATGTCATATACTCATGCCTCCATCTCCGGTTCTTCTTGGCTTCTTTCAAAGCAATTTCCAGTTTCTCTACATAGGAATCTGTCGTTTTCTGACCTGCTATGTAATCCAAAAATGCCTGTAATTCTCGGCTGACATCCTTCAAAACACCCTTTGCATTCAGAAATATCTTTATGGCTTCATCACCCATTGATATGCCAGTATCTTCTCGGCAAATATTCTCAAAGGTATATACATGCCTCCCTTTTCCGTATAAATCAAACAGGCAGATAAATATGATATAGCTCCTGTTCAGCTTTTTATAATGCTGTCCCCTGTCAATAAGCTGTAAGTCGATCATACTTTGATAGTATCGGCTTCTCTTCGGTATTTCCTTTGTATCGCTTACCTGTATTTCTATGTCATAGACAGCCTCTTTATCATCTTTTACATAGACATCCAAACGTACGCTGCGGGCATCTATATCACAATTGATCTCTTTTTGTAATTCCGGATATTCAATATGGTCAATCCGCAGATCCGGAAGAATCCGTTGTAATAGTTCTATGCATAGCTCCGGATTCTGCATAACCTTGCCAAATAAAAAATCATTGGATATTCCCAACGTTTCCCATTTAATCTGCGCTTCCTGCAAAAGCTGCCAAGACCGTTTGCTTTCTGATCGTTCTGTTTTTGTTCTTTGCATTCTTTTCCCGCTTTCCGTTGCCCTCTTCTCCGGAAAATACGGTTTCTCTCATAAACCTCGTAGAAGTCTCCCCAATATTATTATACACAATCTATGCCCTGATACAACATGCAAAAGAGGGAATGCACATCCTCTGCCAAGTCTTTCCGCGTTCCCTCCTCCGTCGTCATGCTTTTTTATCAAAGAAAGAACCGCTTTCTATACCGGTCATATCCATAAAAGCCTCTTCATCATTATGCGGGAACAGCAATTCCATATACAGATTTCCGAGCAAGTTCTTTACCCTGTCCGTATCAACGTCTGAAACCGGAAAATCATTTCTTTCCAAACGTTTGAGGTTTTCCAAAATTTTCTCTATATTCTGCCGCTCGGATGGTTCCGGTGCCTGTTTTGGTTTCGCATCGTCAAAGGAGTCCCTTATAGCGGGCACTTCCATGATCGGCTTCGTTTCAGGAATATTATATACCACATTCTGGCAGGTCTTCATAAAGCATTCCGGATCATATTCCGCCAGATAAGCTAATTCGTCCATCGTTAACGTCTTTTTATGATGGATTTTCAGGTAGATATTCACAAGATATGTATTCTTCCCCATATTGCCTCCATCCTTCATGAAAAAATCGACATGCCGCTTTTTATACTCCCGCTAAGTTGTAAACAGGCAGAACACTTTTATATGCCCTGCCCGTTACTATAACCACTTTTATCTGTATTTTACTATGTGCATCTTACATGCTTCACGATGTACACTTGCTTCGCTCGGCACAGTATGACTTATTTATTATATTTTATCATATCACCGGTGAATGCGCCACAAAATTTTACTATTTATTCAGTCATTTATTCAGTCAAAAACGTTGTTCTATTGTTTGACTCTAATTCCGTTTTCCCGCATAAAATGCCGGAGTTCTTTGACGTTCCCATAGTACACGCATCCACTCATTCCCAAATTCCCAGAAGCCTCTACATTTGCCGGCGTATCATCAATAAAAAAGCATTCCTCCGGTCTCAGTGAAAAGGTCTGAAAGAAATCAAGATACGCCTGCGGCTCCGGTTTGAGCAACCCATGCTCGCAGGAAATCCAAATTCCCTTCATAAACCGTATGGACCTGATGTTTTTACTAAAAATCCGAAAACGGTGTGAAGTATTAGACATCAGATACAAGTCATACCCATTTTCTGCCAGTTCTTCGACCAGCCTTTCCATAGGGGGATTGGGCGGCTGTACCATGCGGTACTCGTTGATGAAACGCTTTACCGTATCATGCAGATGTTCCGGCATTCTTTTACAGATCGAAGCTGCTGCATCCTGATCCGTAATCGTCCCCCTGTCCATCTGAAGCCATTCCACCGATGCACAAAGGTGATTTTTCATCCACTCAAAATCCTCTTCATTATTGACATACCCATAGATATATTCTCTGGCATGATAGATCGTGAGTACATTTCCCATATCAAAAACTATGTTTTTTATCATGCTCCGCCCTCTTTTGACAACGCCCCGCGCAGATTTCCTTTTTTCAGATTCCCCCATAAATCCACAATGTTTTGCGGATTAACTATTGAGAGGCTGATATTTTATGCGCCTGCAGTCACATAAGAATGTAATGCCGTGAGCGCCTCTTCCTCTAATCCTCTGCATCTTTGCAGAATCCCAATGTATGCCTGCCTCTTTACTCCGGCATCCTTCGCATTTTCAGGAGTCTTTGGAAGCATCTCATGCATACATTTTTCAATGATAGACAGCATTTCTTCATATTTTGCAATGGCAGTCAGCACCGCATGATCGTCTATATCCTGCAACAGATGTATACAGAGTTCAAGAAATTGTTTGATCCGGAGCTTGCCCTCATAATGGATAAAAATATGCGGAAACATGCATTCAATTTCTGTCAGTTCCTGATTTGTTTCTTTGCGAAGCTCTTCACACCAATTATCATAGATAACCAGTCCATACCCTGCAAGGGGTTCTTCAAACAAATGCTCTTTATTGCTTAAAAGCGCATATCCCTTTTGCAGGGCTTCTCTGCACTTATCTGCAACGGAATCCGTTTTGGGACCGGGTTTGATCAGATATAGATCAGAATCTTTCAAATACCATTCCGAAAAAGCTTTCAACTGTCCAAAAGACATGACTGCGTTTTTCTCGTCATCACCATCTAAAAAACTGATGCCTTTCAAAATTCTTCCTGAGTCAGAATATCCTGTTGCCAATATCGTGTCCGTATATTCTTTGGGCATGACGATTATGGGGTATCCGCTCTTTATATGATCTGTCGCCATCCGAATGAACTCATTGTGAGAATATTCTGTACTGGCATGGATCTCACAAGTCAGTCCATATACCGCGAGACATTCCTTCCAATTGTCATCAAATCCCCATGAATAGCCAAAGCTGATGCCGGAAAGTGCCGCTTGGAAAATATATTCTGCGTCATCATTGATTTGTTGGTTCATTGCATTTCTGCGTTCCTCAAGTCCCATAAAAAGCTTGATCGCTGACAAGATTGCCGGTTTCGACATACTGCGGGGCCAGCTGCTGCCCGTGAAATCCGCAATCGGCGCATATGGCAGCAATATATGTTCAAAATTGGCGTTCGCGGCAGGCGCCGGCATCGGAAAAAGAATCGAGTCTATGGTACATCCCAAAAGTTCCGATAACTCCACAAAAAGGGAAAGCTCCGGCATTGTATGTCCGTTCTCCCACTTGCTCACAGCCTGAGGGCTGATATTTAATTGTTTCGCGACATCCTCCTGCGTCAGTCCCCTGTTCTTTCTGAACAGTGCAATCTGTTTCCCTGCCTTCACATTATCTAACATTCCGTCTCCTTTCATGTGATTCTTTTCTGCCATTAATACAGAAAGAATCACAACTTGTTTTTTCTTCATTATAGGAAACTGTAGATGTCTTTACCATACATCTAAGGTTGTATTTCAGACGCAGAACTCAACTTGAGGTTAAGTGCGCCAACATACTGGCTTCTCGCATAAAATCCCAAGAGTACTTTTATACCTCCTGTTCGCGGCAAATGGCAAAATCTGCACTATTCAGCAGATAATTGCCAATCCCTTTTTGTATCCTTTCGTAAAAATCCCCGGATGCCGTTATGTTCTTACGGAATGGCATATGCAGAAAGATCATCTTTGTTTGTAATCCCTGATCATAAATGTATTTCAATACATTCCAGTATAAAGCATTACAAAAAGATGTTCCGGCACGGTCAGAAAGCCGAACCTCAATATGTTCCGTTCTGAAAGCATCATGTAATTCATCATATGCAAATTCCGTATATAGACAGCGACTCCCGCTTCTTGCAGCCGTTTCAATATATATTTTATCTTTGATATTTGGTTTCTGACCAAAACTAAATATATATTTGACGCTTTCGGGCGATCTTTGGAGCTGATCCAAAAGGATTTTAGCGTCCAATATTTTATCATTCGGGAGGATTAGTGAGTGGCTTACAGTCTGCTTTTTTACAAACTGCTCGGAAGATGTACCCCGAAATCCCGTCATAAGAATCCCGTTATTGTCTATACTCATTCCGCCTCCTGCACCCTTGTGCTCTTTCGCCCTCACTTATGATACGGTTCTCCGTTCATGATCCGAAATGCCCGGTAAATCTGTTCCGCCAGAATCACACGCATCAACTGATGCGGAAACGTCATATCAGAAAAACTAATCTGCTCGTTTGCGCGCAAAAGAATGCGCCCATGAAGCCCGAGCGAGCCGCCGATCACAAAGACGATCCGGCTCTTTCCGGCATTCATGAGCGTTTCCAGACATTGTGAAAATTGTATAGAACCCTGTTTTTTTCCTTTGATGGCTAGTGCGATCACATAGTCATCCGCGCGAAACAATTTCTCGATCCGCTCCGCTTCTTTATTAAGGAGCTGTTCTTCTTCGCGCGCCGAGGCATGCTCCTTTGTTTTTTCATCCGACACTTCAATTATGCGGAAATCACAGTATTTTGACAGACGCTTTGCATATTCCGAAACAGCATCCCGATAAAAAGCTTCCTTACATTTGCCGACACAAATTACCGTCAGATTCATTCAAACATCTCCTGATAAATCGTTTCTGCCAGACTGTCGAGATAAGCCTCATCCACCCCTTCAAACTCATCGGCGATCCTTTGCCTGATTGCTTCCGTACGCTTAAAAAAGCAGATTTCGTCGGCATCCGATTCGTCAAGCTCTACCGCCGCGTCAATACTCTCAGCCGTAAGATTCTCTTTCACCCACTGATCGATCCGCTCCGTCAGCGCGTCCTCATCCGAGGCTTCCGCACGGAATTTGCGCGCGCCTTTCAACGAATAAACGCCAAACCCGATAAAAAAGAAAAAAAGCGCAAACATGATTCCATTCATCATGATCCGGTTGCCGAACCGGATCGGCAGAATGCCGAAATCGATGAGCAGTAACGCAATACAACCGAGGATTCCAAACACAAGCAGCACTTCACCCGAACTCTTTAAGTCATCCGCACGCTCGCTTTTTTTGCGGTAAGTCCCGCCCGATGCCTTCAAACTGCTTTGTAAGCCGCCTTGAGATGACAAATTCTCATTTTTCTCATTTATGAAAACGTCATCAGAAGACGTCTGAACCGTATCTTCATCCCGCATATCACCGGCATCTTCTACCGGACAATCCGCTTCATCCCATACCCTGTCGGCATCCTCCCTGAATGTGACGGAGCTCTCCCATGCCTCGCCCGTCTTTTTATCCACATCGTCATTCATCCCTGCAGCTTCGTCATTTATCTCTGCGGCATCGCTCTCATAATCTGCATCTTCGGCATTCTTCTCATGTGACATGGCACGCCATGCTTCCGCCGCAGACTCGGTCAAAAACACCTGCGCTGCCTGCTTGGCTTTGCGTTCATGTTTTGGTAACACATAAAGACTGGCCTTCCCATCTTCCCATTCATAAATGACAGGAATGTCATTATATTCCATGAACTTCTTCATCCGCTGGATCAGTACTTCCTCACCGCTGAAGAGCAGAACTTCTTTGCGTTCATTCAGGGAATCCACCAATGCGGCACCGCAGTCGGAACACACTTCTACGCCCTTCGTATATTCATTTTTACAGACTGGACACCATGGCATCGGCGTTTCCCTCCCGAACTGATTTTTCCTTCTTATTTCAGATCGATTTATCCGGCAATACGGTAAAGCCAACTTGCAGCTTACATCATCTATTTATATCATCCTATGTCCGCTGCAACCCTCCGTCAAATTCACTTGACGGACTTTGATTTCTACCATTATGCCGCAAATACTTTACCTGCATGCGCTGCACTTTCACTTTGCAGACAGATATTCGTCAATTCCTTTCGCCGCCGCTTTTCCTGCACCCATCGCAAGAATGACTGTCGCCGCGCCCGTCACGGCGTCTCCGCCTGCAAATACGCCCGCTTTCTCAGTTTTTCCGTTTTCTTCATCAGCAATGATACACTTGCGTTTATCCGTCGTCAACCCTTCCGTCGTTGCGGAAATCAGCGGATTCGGTGATGTTCCGAGCGCCATAATAACCGTATCGACATCAATGACAAATTCGCTTCCCTGCACCGGAACAGGACGCCGTCTTCCCGATGCATCTGGCTCTCCGAGCTCCATTTTGATGCACCGAACCCCTTTCACCCAATTATTTTCATCTTCTATGATTTCGACCGGATTGGTCAATAAATCAAAAATGATGCCTTCTTCCTTCGCATGATGCACTTCTTCCACTCTTGCCGGAAGTTCTTCTTCACTGCGGCGGTATACGATATGAACCTCCGCACCAAGACGAAGCGCAGTTCTAGCAGCATCCATCGCCACATTACCGCCGCCGACAACTGCAACCTTTTTGCCGCGCATCAACGGTGTATCCGCCGACTCGTCAAACGCTTTCATCAGATTGCTTCTAGTCAGATACTCATTGGCAGAAAAGACGCCGTTTGCCTGCTCTCCCGGAATACTCATGAATTTCGGCAGTCCTGCACCGGAGCCAATAAATACAGCTTCAAACCCTTCTTTTTTCAAAAGATCATCAACCGTCACCGACTTGCCGACAACACAGTTCGTCTCGATCTTTACGCCAAGCGCCTTCACATTCTCGATTTCCGTACGCACAACACTTTCCTTCGGGAGACGGAATTCGGGAATTCCATAGACCAATACGCCGCCCGGCTCATGCAATGCTTCAAAAATCGTTACATCATAACCCATTTTTGCCAGATCCCCTGCGCAGGTAAGCCCGGAAGGACCGGAACCGATCACGGCAACCTTTTTCTCTTTCTTCTCCGCAGAAACCTTCGGTACGATTCCGTTTTCCCTTGCCCAATCCGCAACATAGCGCTCCAGCTTACCGATCGAAATCGGCTCTCCCTTGATACCCCGGATGCATTTTCCCTCGCACTGGCTTTCCTGCGGACACACACGTCCGCAGACTGCGGGAAGCGCGCTCGATTCCGATATGATCTCATATGCTTTTTCGATATTGCCAAGCTTTACCTGTTCCACAAACGCCGGAATATTGATGGCGACCGGACATCCCTTGATACACTGTGCATTCTTGCAGTTTATGCAGCGCGACGCCTCCTCCATTGCCTCGTCTTTCCCATAACCGAGACATACTTCCTCAAAATTGGCTGCCCTGACAGCCGCATCCTGCTCCTGAACCGGAACTTTCTTTAACACATCCATGAATTCAAACCTGACCTTTCTGTACCTTTACGCGTGATTCATCTAATCCATCCGCTCTATTTTCCTATGATCCAAATAAATCCATTCCATATAAGTCTGTTTCATACAAATCGCCACATATAATTTGTCTTATGCAATCGTTTCACACAATTTGTCCCGTTGAGATTTGTTTCCTGCAACAGACGATTTACGAGATCCATTCTCAGTTGCAGTTTCCGCAGCCGCCGTGATGGGTATCTCCTTCTTTTGCGGCAAGATATGCCCGTCCCTCTGCTGTCTTGTAAATCTGCTGACGTTTCATCGCCTCGTCAAAATTTACTTTATGTCCGTCAAACTCCGGTCCGTCCACGCAGGCAAACTTCACCTCATCGCCGACTGTGACACGGCATGCCCCGCACATTCCCGTTCCGTCCACCATGATCGGGTTTAAGCTGACAACCGTTGGAATTCCTAACTCTTCTGTCATTTTGCATACGAATTTCATCATGATCATTGGTCCAATTGCGACACACACGTCATATTTCTTGCCTTCTTCCGTTACCAGATCTTTGATCGTCTGCGTTACCATGCCGCTTCTTCCGTAAGAACCGTCATCCGTTGTCACATAGAGGTTTCCTGCGACAGCTTCCATTTCTTTTTCCAGGATCAAAAGATCTTTCGTCTTTGCTCCGACAATGACATCTACGTCAACGCCGTGCTCTCTCAGCCATTTTACCTGTGGGTAAACGGGCGCTGTGCCAACGCCTCCCGCCACAAATAATATTTTTTTATTACAAAGCGCCTCTTCTGATTCTTCTGTTAACTCAGAGGGGCGCCCCAACGGGCCTACAAAATCATGGAAGCAATCTCCCGCTTTCAGTTTTGCCATTTTATAGGTGGATGCTCCCACGGTTTGGAATACGATCGTGACTGTACCATTCTGTCTGTCATAATCACAGATCGTCAGCGGTATGCGCTCGCTGCCCTCATCCGTCCTGACAATCACGAATTGACCGGGCATACATGTCTCAGCCGTTCTTTTTGCTTCCACCACCATCTGGTAAATATTGGTCGTCAGTTCCTCTGCCTCCAAAATCTTGTACATTACGTTCTCTCCTTCGCTTTTAACATGTGGAAAAGAAGACTTTCGCGACAGCGACTGTCTTTTTTGCCTCAAACATCATAACACAACCATTCTTAGAAATCAATGACGGTATAATGACCGTCCGCATCCATATCCGTGCGATATAATGTGCCATACACAACACTGACGGCATATTTTGTCTGACTCTGATATCTGCTGCCTGATTCATCCGTATAATACTCGGACACCAGATAGTAAATTTCTCCGTTATAAACGAACGCCGCCTGTGCCTCGTAGGAATAAATTCCCTTTGCTCCGGCAACCTCGCCCTCCATATTCAATAAAATTCCCCTGTCTGTCAAACCTGACGCCGTGATCAACACCGCCTGATCCGCACTGTAAACCGCGTCATTCAGGTATAAATGATATTCGACCTGTGTGATATTGCTTGCCACGAAGTTCGCATTATAGGAAATAAAGCGATACGTAGTAGCTCCTAACGGCATACAGATATCACGTGTGAGCGGCGTACTGTTTTTATCCGGCATCGTACCGTCCGCCGTATAATAAACCTGACATCCCTGCGGCACCTCCACACTGATGTATTCAGGCACCGAATAATCCCCGCCGTCCGGAAAGACCTGCGGTTCATTCGGGGATTCCGCCTCGATCACAAACTGCCCGCTGTGCACATTGCTCATCATGCCATATTCATTGATAAAAATAGCCTCGATCTGATATTCTCCCGATTCTAAGAGAATGGGGCTTGTATAAACCAGATCAGCTTCATCGGGCATTGTACCGTCCAGTGTATAATAAATGATACCATTTGTATTTGCACTGATTTTCAGGATCTGCGCATCCTCATATACGCCGTCCGCTATACTGAACGCCGGCTCTTCAGCCAGATATTGGTTGTAGTTCGCCTTAACCTCATCATACTCACAGCGTCTCATCAGGTTGCAGATTTCCAAATAGCGCTCCTGTGATTCATAGATCGCGATAAGTCGTTCATATGCTTCCATACGGTAATCCGCATAGGAGATCAAATCACGATAGATTTCTTCCGCACTGCTTAAGTCCCCAAGATGCTCATAATAATCAGCTAACAGCATTCGCGCCTCAATTTGTTGATTATCATACCGGATCGCTTGTTTCATACAGGCTGCGGCCTGCTCATAATCGCCCTGCGCCGCCGAAGAAATGCCCCTGTCATATTGATAACGGTATGTCTGTCTCTCAGCGCGCCGCACCCAGACAATCGCTGTAATGCCGACAGCCGCCACAAGCACAGCCGATAAGGCGACCGCCAGCTTTTTTCTTTTTTTCATGAAAAGAAAAATGGCATGGAGAAGACTTGGTCTCTCATCCCCCGCATACCACGGAACTTCCTCTGCGGGCTCGTCTTCTGTGAGCAGCCGCCGCGCCTCAGCCTTTGCCTGCATCTCTTCCGATACCAGCTCGCTTACGACTTCTGTCATTGTTTCCCGGATATTGCTGTCCAGCTCCGGCTCAAAATCAGGTACAATGCGGATCTCGTAGCCGCATGATTCACAATAAAGCTGCTCTTCTTTTATTTCATTTCCGCATACGGGACATTTCATGGCGCTTCCTCATTGATCCTGTTTGCAGAAGCGGTATGCCTCCACACAATTGTACATAAGCATTGCAATCGTCATAGGACCGACGCCGCCCGGCACCGGTGTGATGGCTGACACATGCGGCAGGACGGATTCATAGTCCACATCGCCGCAAAGGTGATTGTTCTCATTTCTATGTATACCGACATCAATGACGACCGCGCCCTCCTTCACGTAATCCGCCGTTATCATACGCGGCTTTCCGACCGCTGCGACCAGAATATCCGCACGTTTTGCCACTTCCTCTATGTTTTTTGTTTTGGAGTGGCAGACTGTTACGGTTCCGTTTTCTCTCAAAAGAAGAAGCGCCATCGGTTTTCCCACAATGTTGCTTCGCCCGATCACGACGCACTCCTTCCCTTCGATCTGAATATCAGAACGCTTCAAAAGCTGTATGATCCCTGCAGGGGTGCAGGATACAAACCCGTTCTGTCCGGTGCAGAGCGCACCGACATTCTGCGGATGAAATCCGTCTACATCCTTTGCCGGATCAATCGCGCAAATAATCTTGTTTTCATCGATCTGTGCCGGCAGCGGAAGCTGCACCAAAATACCATGCACATCCGTGCGCCTGTTTAAGTCCGCAATCAGATTCAACAGTTCTTCCTCTGTTGTATCCTCCGGCAATTCATATGCAAGCGACTGGATTCCCACATAGGCACATGCCTTTTTCTTGTTTCCGACATATACGCTGGATGCCGGATCGTTTCCGACCTGTATGACTGCAAGCGTGATTCCGGCTCCCTTCTCCCGATAAGCGGCAACCTGTGCCTTTACCTCTTCTTTGATCTGCGCTGATATTGCCTTTCCATCAATGATCTGCGGCATATGATTACTCCTTTCCGTACCGTTCCTCTTAAAATAGCCCCGTGATCACACCGTCTTCATTTACATCAATGCGATGTGCTGCCGGCTGCTTCGGCAATCCCGGCATCGTCATGATCGTTCCGGTAAGCGCGACGACAAACCCTGCCCCGGCGCAGACATAGACGTCACGGACATGGATCGTAAAGCCCTCCGGTCTGCCAAGTTTTGACGCGTCATCCGAAAGCGAATACTGGTTTTTAGCCATGCATACGGGCAGTCCTCCATATCCCAATGCCTCTAACCGTGCAAGCTGTTTTAAGCATGGCGCTGAAAAAGAAACATCCTTTGCACCGTAAATTTCTTTCGCGACGGTTTCTATTTTTTCTCTGAGCAACAGCTCCCGGTCATAGAGCGGATGGAAATGACTCTCTTTTGTCTGAAGCGTATTCAATACCGCCTGTGCAAGCTCAATGCCTCCCTCACCGCCCTGTTCCCATACTTTGGAAAGCGCAAATTCACAACCATGCTCCTCGCAAAAATGCTTCACAAAAGAAAGTTCCGCCCCGGTATCTGTTACAAACGCATTGAGCGTTACCACGACAGGTACACCATAATGTTGAATATTTTCTATATGTTTCTCCAGATTAACGATTCCCCGTTCAAGCGCCTCAAGATTCTCCGTATTCAGATCATCCTTCGCCACGCCGCCGTTGTATTTTAAGGCGCGCACGGTTGCGACAAGCACGACTGCGTCCGGACGTAATCCCGCCGATACACATTTAATGTCAAAAAATTTCTCCGCCCCCAGATCAGCTCCGAATCCTGCCTCTGTGATACAATAATCAGCCAGTTTCAAAGCTGCTTTTGTAGCGCGCACACTGTTACAGCCATGTGCGATATTGGCAAATGGTCCGCCATGCACGATTGCCGGCGTATGTTCCAGGGTCTGGATCAGGTTAGGATTGATCGCATCCTTTAAGAGCGCCGCCATTGCGCCGACTGCCTTGATATCTGCCGCAGTAACAGGATCACCGTCCAAATTGTAAGCAACGACAATTCTTGACAGCCTGTTTTTCAAGTCAGCCATATCCTCAGCAAGGCAGAGTATCGCCATGATCTCGGATGCAACCGTGATCACAAAGTGTTCCTCGCGCACAAAGCCATCCGTTTTGCCTCCCATGCCGACCACCGTATTGCGGAGCGCACGGTCGTTCATGTCCAGACATCTCTTCCATACGATCTGCCTCGTGTCTATGCGAAGCTCATTTCCCTGCATGATATGATTGTCAATCATGGCAGCAAGTAAATTGTTCGCCGACGTAACGGCATGAAAATCTCCGGTAAAATGCAGATTCAGGTCTTCCATCGGTACCACCTGTGCATAACCGCCTCCTGCCGCACCTCCCTTAATGCCAAAGCAGGGTCCAAGGGACGGTTCCCTGAGCGCAATGACCGCCCGCTTATTCAGCTTTGCAAACGCCTGTCCAAGCCCGACCGTCGTTGTCGTCTTTCCTTCCCCTGCCGGCGTCGGGTTGATCGCAGTGACAAGCACAAGCTTTCCGTCCGGCTGGTTTTTGATGCGCTTCAGGAGAGATTCGGAAATCTTTGCCTTATATTTTCCGTATAAATCCAGATCGTCTCCGTCTATTCCGAGCGTCTCAGCCACTTTGACAATTGGCACAAGCTCTGCTTCCTGTGCGATTTCAATATCGGTTTTCATATCCTCCACCATGCCTTTCTATTGCTGTAAGCCTTATTCCCCCGCCAGATACTGCTCAAACTGTTCGGCATTCATCAGCACCTTTCTCGGTTTCGTTCCTTCCTCCTCGCCGACGACCCCCGCATCTGCAAGCTGATCCATGATCCGTGCCGCGCGGTTGAAGCCGACGCGGAACGCCCGTTGTACCATCCCGATCGAAGCTTTATCCTTTTCAATGATGAACCGTCCTGCCTCGGCAAATAGTTCATCCAGATCCGATCCGCCGACTCCGGAAACACCGTCGCCCGACGCAGAGGTCATACTGGAGATCTTTTCTTCCAAATCCGCGCCATAATCGCCTCCGACTGCCTGCTTTTTTAAGAACGCCACGACATCGGATACTTCTTTATCCGAGACAAACGCTCCCTGCACGCGCGCAGGCTTTGCATAACCCTGCGGATAAAAAAGCATATCTCCCTTGCCAAGCAGTTTTTCCGCACCGTTCATGTCAAGGATTGTACGGGAATCTACCCCGCTGGATACCGCAAATGCGATCCGGCTCGGCATATTGGCTTTGATCAGACCCGTTATGACATCCACGGACGGTCTCTGTGTCGCAATAACCAGATGGATCCCTGCCGCGCGCGCAAGCTGCGCAAGACGCACGATCGCTTCTTCCACTTCATTGGAGGCTACCATCATCAGGTCTGCCAGCTCATCAACAATAATGACGATCTGCGGCATTTTAACTGGCGTAGAAGCGTCACCAGTATCTTTCGTGCTTTCGGCAAGCTGATTATAGCCCTTTAAGTCGCGCACATTATGATCGGCAAATTTCTTATAACGATCCGTCATTTCCGCCACCGCCCATTGCAGAGCCGCCGACGCCTTTTTCGGATCTGTCACGACCGGTATGAGCAAATGAGGAATCCCGTTATATACGCTCAGCTCAACAACCTTCGGATCGACCATGATCAGTTTGACATCATCTGGATGCGCCTTATAAAGAATGCTCATGATCAGTGTATTGATACACACGGACTTGCCGGAGCCTGTTGACCCCGCGATCAGCACATGGGGCATCTTGCCAATATCAAACACAACAGTCTGTCCGCCGATATCTTTTCCGACAGCAAACGCGATCGGTGACGAAAATTTCTTAAATGCATCAGACTCCAAAAGTTCACGCAGGTGGACTGCACTGTTTTCCTTATTCGGCACTTCAATTCCTACAGCCGCCTTTCCGGGAATCGGCGCTTCGATACGAATGTCTGTCGCTGCCAGATTCAATTTAATATCATCGGCAAGCGCCACGATCTTGCTGACCTTCACGCCGAGCTCCGGCTGCATCTCATAACGCGTCACCGCAGGTCCCTGACTGATGTCGGTGATCGTCACATTGACACCAAACGTCTTTAAGGTCTGCTGCAGCCGCGCTGCCGTCTCTTTTAACTGCCTTGCAGAATCTCCATTTCCTTTTCCTGGCGCTTTCTGCAGCAGATCAAGCGGCGGAAATATGTATTTCTTGGGTTTTGCCATCGGTTTTGTATTCGGTATGACCGCCGCGTCCGCCTTTTTCTGATCCGGCGTCCGGTATTCTTCTTTCATTCCAAAGCTGTGACCCGGCTTCGCGGGCTGATAGCCGCTCTCTAAAGCTGCGCCAAAGGTATCCGCGCCCTGCGGCTTATATGTATGTCCGGAGGCCTCAGACATGACTTTTCCTGCGGCGGCAGTCTCCTCTGCGCCGCTGCCCGCCACAGTTTCCTGCATGCCGCCCGCCATGATCTCCTGCGTTTCACCAGATGCGAAAGCACCGGCAAGTCCGCCTGCCGCCACAACAGTGCCAGCCGCTCCAGTCATACCGCCTGCGGTTTCCATCCCTGATGCAAGCGCGCCAGCCGCGTCATCCTCCACAGCCGGATTCTCCGCCTGCCGCGCCACACCTCGCGGTTCCGGCATGCTCTGATAAAGGTCAAATGCAAATCCCCCGCCAAAAGCTTCCTGTGCTTCTGATGCCATAACCTGTTCCGCATCGTCCGGAATATCTTCCAACGTGATCTCGTGCATGTTTTCACCGTGATAAGACCCGGAACGTTTTTTCACAAGTGTTGTGTCCCCGCTGACACCGCTTACTTTTTTCTCCATGCGGAGTGCAGGGGCACTTTCTTCCATATCCTCATTCCGGGCAGGCCGCTTCCTGCCCCGGTCATGGATATCGGCATCCTCGTGCCGTACACGGCTTCTTCTGCGTTTTGTCAGATTCTCCACATCTTCGCTTTCGTTTTCTTCCTCATATTCGTCATAATCCCCGGACTCTTCCTCATACTCTTCGCGGCGCAGCGCACGTTCTTCCCTGTGTCGTTCCGCGGATTCTCTCGCCGAATCATACACACGTCTGCTTCCTTTTTTTACGCCGTCTATGAAGGAGCGCTCTGTAATGATCACAAGCGCAATGATGATCACTACGATCAGTACAAGTGCGCTTCCGACCCCCTTTAAGTATTTCATCATCGGATAAGCCGGCAGTCCGCCTGCCAGACCGCCGCCTTTCAGCCCGTCCCTGCTCTGTAAAAACAGATCAACGATCAGATTTCCATTCAGATCTGCAAGTGGTACGGAAACCATCTCCGCCACGATGCAGATACACCAAAGTAAAACCGCACCGGCAATCAGTTTTCTGCGAATCGCCCGGTTTCCATCATTCGATATATACAGGGCAATCCCAATAAAGAGGGCAACCGGCAGTACATAAGAAAGGATGCCGAACAATCCGAACATAACGCCCCTGACAGCTTTTCCAAACGGTCCCATGATTGAAAAATTGCACAAAAGCAGAAGAATGCAAAATGCAAAACAGACAATCAGGTTAATCTCCTTTCCTAATGCCGGTTCTTGCGCATTCTTCCTGCTATTTGCCTGTCTGCCGGATGCAGATCGTGTATTACGTCTTCCTCCCTGCGTCCTGCTGTTTGTTTTTTTAGTGTTTGTCCGGCTGCTTTTTCCCGCAGACGATGATCCCCGCCTGTTTCCCTGCCCCGAACGTGTATTTCCTGACGCCATCTGAGCTACCTTAAATCCTTCCTTACAAAATCCACCGGAACATTATAGCATTTTTATGGCTTTTTGTCATCTCTCTTCCATCAACTCCCTCAGTTTTTCGAACGCCTCATGAATTCCTCCTACTTCATCAATGATTTTTTCCTCTACTGCCTCCTCGCCCACAAGGATCGTCCCGACATCTTTTGTCAGCATTTCCGTCTCCATCATCAATTCCTCCAGGCGCTCCTTATCTGCGCCGCAGTGCGACTCAATAAAATTCAGGATTCTGTCCTGAATCTGCCTGAAATAGTCAAATGTCTGCTGCACGCCGATCACCATACCGCTTAAACGCACAGGATGGATGACCATCGTGGCGGTCGGAACAATATAGGAATAATCCGTACTCACGGCGATCGGTATCCCGATACTGTGGCTGCCGCCAAGCACAAGCGATACCGTAGGTTTGCTAAGGGAAGCTATCATCTCTGCGATCGCAAGCCCCGCTTCCACATCACCGCCCACCGTATTCAGCAATACCAAAAGCCCGTCCACTTCATCGCTGTCCTCAATCGCGGCAAGCTGCGGAAGAATATGCTCATATTTTGTCGTTTTAGTATTTCCGCCGAGACACTCATGCCCTTCAACCTCGCCAATGATCGAAATCAAATGCACGTTGTGCCCGTTTTCCTCGTGCTTTAAGATCACCTGCCCGTTCTCTTTGATCTTATCGTCCACGAGTTTTTGCTGCTCAAGATCATTTTTCTCTTTCTCCTGATCCTTTTTTTCCTTTCCATTTTCATTTTTTATCTGTCCGCTCTGTTTCTTTTTTGACATAACAGCTCTGCTCCTTCTCATCTTTTATGATTTTCACAATTTATCCAGCTAAAAAGGAGAATCCTGTTTAGCGGATTCTCCTTTTTAGTATGTCTTTGGGCATCACGATTATGCCTATTTTTTGGGTTGACTTTAACAGTCAAAATTATCCTCATCACTGACCTCGACGTCATAATGCATGCGGTCCGCCGTAACCTCGTAAGCATAGTCCATTTCACGGTGCTCTCTCTTTTTGGGCAATGGCAAAGGATTCTCGATAAAGCGTGTCTTTTCACCCTGCGGGGCTTTCTCCTCCGCATTTTTTTCTCCGCCGGCTTTTGTTTTCTCGGCAGCCTGCTTTTCCCCAACTGTTTTTGTTTCTTCAGCAGCCTGCTTTTCTTCAACAGCTCGTTTTTCCCCAGTCGCTTTTATTTCTTCAGCAGCTTTTGTTTTCTCTACGGCTTTTGTTTTCTCTACAGCTTTTGTTTCTTCGGCAGTCTGCTTTTCCTGAACTGCTTTTGATTTCTCAGATGCTTTCGTTTCTTCCGTTATTTTGGTTTCTTCTGCCGCTTTCGTCCGTTTGGCAGCCTTTGCTTCTTTCAACATCGTTTTTTCTTGCTTTTCCACTTTCTGTTTCCCGGCTTTTTTCGCCGCCTGCTTTGCTTCTTTTTGTATGGACCGCTTCGACCGTACCGGACTTTCTGTATGTTCTTCCGCTTCGTCATCCTCCGCGTTCTTCTTTCTCAGGACAGACGAAAAAGGATCTTCGACCGGCTGTCCGGTCAGATAGATCATGCCGACCGTCTGCGCTGCCGCCAGTATCCCGATACAGGAAAGGATAAATCCTGTTTGCGTACGGCCGAACAAGATCATTCCAAAATATGGAACCGCCATCGTACGCAGTACGTCATGTCTGCACCAAAAGAAGAGGACTGCCGCAACGCCGCCAAATGCAATCACACATAGCAGAACAATATCCTGCGGTATCTGCAATAGCACAACCGGCTCACACAGGATGTCTTCATAATGTATCATATAATTACTGAAATCGTAAAACGCTTTTTCCGGCAGATTTCTCGTACCTGTCAGTGCCAAACTGAGCAGACAAGTCCCGGCAGCGAGCCCGGCGGTCACGCCCAGGATAAAGCACAGCAGTTCCGCGCGCCTTCCGTTTACGCTTGTAATAAAAATTACGATCACGGCAGCCGGAACCAACAGTGCTGTCAGATCAAGCACAAGAAGCGCACCGGAAAAAATCCCGCACAAAAAATAGAGAGGTATCATGCTTTTTCCGCCAACACCGAATACGCTCCGCCTCATAATCGCCGCAAGCGCGCACACAGCAGCCATGAAAAGCGCCATAAAAAGCTGTGCAGGCTCACAGTTGCTCACCGCCTGATAAAAATATGGAATGCATAAAAATAGAACTGAAGAAGAAATCGCCGCCGCCCTGCCGGCTGCGACCCTCAAAAATAAGTAACTGCACAAAACCAAAATCACCTGACAGATCAGGTTTACAATGTACACCGCATCCGGTACATTTCCTAACAGAATACAAAATCCACGCGTCAGAAGTGCATAAAGTCTTTCAACGCCCAAAAAATTTCCAAAATCCACGCCGGCACTTGATGTGATCTGCTCATATAGTCCAACATTTCCGGAAAGTTTGCCGCCGGAAAACCGTGCAATGTATACCCCCCGGCTGACCAGTACCAGCAGATAGCTTGTGAGCGCAGGCAGAACCTCCGCCCGGAAAAATCCGCTGCTTTTGAATGTTCTCCGTCTTCGGCTTGCCGCTATTTTCGCATCCTTGGGCTTTGCTTTCATCAGTACGATCAGCGCTGCCGCACATCCCACAAATGTAAGCAAGATTACCATGACAACAATAATACAGGAAAGCGCGGAACCGTCTAATTGAAGGATTCTGCTCATCGTATTGCCGATGCATATTCCGATATATAAATATGTAATTACATAAATCGCATAATAAAGCCACGATATTTTTGTCTTTTCAATATTCATACGTCATCCTATAGGTCTGCAAGTGCCTGTTCCACATCCGCAATGATGTCTCCCACATTTTCTATGCCACAGGAAAACCGGATCAAGTCCGGTTCAACGCCTGCTTCCTTTAACTGTTCATCCGTCATCTGCCTGTGCGTATGGCTCGCCGGATGCAGCACACAAGTTCTGGCATCCGCAACATGCGTGACAATGGCAGCTAACTTCAAATGATCCATAAACCGGACAGCGACTTCCCTGCCGCCTTTAAGTCCAAATGCCAGCACGCCGCATGTACCGTTTGGCATATATCGTAATGCTCTTTCATGGTACCGGTCGGTCTTTAAGCCCGGATAGCGCACCCACGCAACCTCATCCCTTTCACTCAAGTACTCGGCAACTCTCTGTGCATTCTCACAGTGCCGCGGCATTCTCAGATGCAGCGTCTCCAAACCGGCATTTAATAAAAAGGCGTTCTGAGGCGACTGGATAGAACCAAGATCCCTCATGAGCTGCGCTGTCGCCTTGGTAATGTAAGCTGCCTTTCCAAAACGTTCGGTATAAATAATGCCATGATAAGATTCATCCGGTTTTGTCAGTCCCGGATAGCGGTCGGCATATGTCTCCCAGTCAAAATTGCCGGAGTCCACAATGCAGCCGCCCACTGACATTGCATGTCCGTCCATATATTTTGTCGTGGAATGTGTAACAATATCCGCCCCATACACAAACGGCCTGCAATTAACCGGTGTCGGAAATGTATTGTCCACGATCAGCGGAACACCGTGCGAATGCGCCGCCTTTGCAAATTTATCAAAATCAAGTACGACCAAGGTCGGATTTGCCAGGGACTCGGCAAACACGGCGCGGGTATTATCCTGAAATGCTGCATGTAACTCATCCTCCGTGCAATCAGGGTCGATCACCGTACTATCAATTCCCATTTTCTTCAGCGTACAAGTCAGCAGATTAAAGGTTCCTCCATAGACAGATGAGGATACAATGATATGACTGCCGGCTTCACAAATGTTAAATACCGCATAATAATTTGCCGCCTGTCCGGAAGATGTCAGCATTGCCGCAACACCGCCTTCAAGATCGCAGATTTTCTGTGCCACATAATCATTCGTCGGGTTTTGAAGCCTCGTGTAAAAATACCCGCTGTCCTCTAAGTCGAACAGTCTTCCCATCTGCTCTGACGTGTCATACTTAAATGTCGTACTCTGATAGATCGGTAAAACACGCGGCTCACCTTTCTTCGGCTTCCATCCGCCCTGCACGCAGGTTGTCTCTATGGAATACTTCTCGCTCATGTCGCTTCCCCGTCTGTCTAGTTTTCATCCCAGTTGTGATAGACTGCCTGCACATCGTCATCCTCGTCAAGCAGATCCAGAGTCCTCTGAAGCTGTCCGATATCCTTCTCGTCGTTCAGCGTTACATAATTCTGAGGTATCATCGTAACTTCAGCCGACACAGACACGACTCCCGCCTCCTCAAGCGCTTTCGTCACGGCAGGAAACTCATCCGGTCCGGTCAGGATCTCAAAGCTATCCTCTTCCTCGGAAAAATCTTCGGCACCGGCATCCAGTGCACACATCATCAGATCATCCGCATCCATATCGCATTCTTCTTTATCGATAATGATCTGACCTTTTCTGTCAAACATAAAAGATACACAGCCCTGTGTTCCAATGCTTCCGCTTCCCTTTGTAAAAGCCGAACGCACATTGGCAGCCGTACGGTTCTTATTATCAGTGAGCGCCTCGACGATCACGGCAATTCCGCCCGGTCCATAGCCCTCATACGTAACATATTCATAGTTCACGTTCCCCAGATCCCCGGCAGCTTTTTTGATACCGCGTTCGATCGTATCATTGGGCATATTATTCGCTTTTGCCTTCGCGATCACACCTGCCAGCTTAAAATTGTTTGCAGGGTCCGGTCCGCCTTCCTTAACCGCAACTGCGATTTCACGTCCGATGATCGTAAAAATCTTTCCCTTTGCCGCATCATTTTTTTCTTTCTTATGTTTAATGTTTGCAAATTTTGAATGTCCTGACATCCTTTTCTCTCCCTTTTCTTTCCGCATCCGGCGGATGCTTATCGTAAAAATGTATAAACTGCCGCCAAAAATCCGTTTATTATGCCAAGTATAACACTACTCTGCCTTTTCTTCAACTTCCTTTTGCTCAGGCGGCGGTGCCTGCTTCGTGATCAATACGGAGCGGATCACGCGTTTCTCCACCTGTCGTATCTGAAACTCATACCCTTCGTATTCCATGGAAAAACACTCTTTTTCTTCCGGTATATGTTCCATCTTCATGATCATAAAACCATTCAGGGTATCCACTTCCAGATCTTCTTCAAAATGAATATCAAGCAGTTCGGAAAGCTCGTCAAGCGGCGTCATGCCATCCGCAACAAATCGATCCTTTCCCGTTTTCACAATAAAACGGTCTTCCTCATCATACTCATCCTGAATCTTTCCAACGATTTCCTCCAGAATGTCCTCCATCGTGACAAGTCCTACGGTCTGTCCGTATTCATCCGCGACCATAACGATTTGCAAGTGCTTGCTCTGCATGGAATGAAACAGATCGTCGATATTCATTGTCTCCGGCACGAACTCCGGACGCCGCAATACCGCCCGGCAGGATCGCAGGCGCGGATCTGTATGATGCTTGTCAGAGTGTGTTTTATCACTATGCTGCTTTGCCGTATTCTCTGTATTTTTCTCTTCCTCCCGCTCTTTCTGCGCTTCCATCAGCAGCCTGTGCTGATAACGGCAGGCGTCCTTCAAATGCAAAAATCCGATAATCTGATCCGGCGTCTCACTGTATACAGGATAACGGCTGTTGTTTTCCTCCAACATAAACGCGACCGCATCGGACAGACGCATCTGTGCGTCAAGCATTTTGATATTCTGACGGTTTGTCATGATATCGCGTACCGTTTTATCACCATATTCAAAAATATTCGTGATCATTTCCGCTTCACTTTCCTCGAGTACGCCCTGTTCATGCCCCTCATTTACCATAGAAATGATCTCTTCTTCCGTAACCTCGCCCTCATCGCGCGGCGGTCTGATTCCAAACAGCCTGAGAAGTCCTGCCGCCGATACGTCGATCAGCGCCGTAACCGGCGTCAGCAGGAAGCAGAACGCATATGTAATGGATACACAGGCATACGCCCACTTTTCAGGGTAGATCGCCGCAATTTTTTTTGGTATCATCACCCCAAACAGCAGGAGTATATAGATGAGAAGGACAAACGCCAATAACACCGGTATCATCTGCAGGAAGAATTCGACTGCCGCTCCGTGCGGACTGCCCGTAAGTCCGAAGAACACTCTCCTTGCAGCCGATATGAAGATCCGTAAAAAGAATCCCCCCATAATGAGCTGCGCCAGTGTCACGACCACCTGCACCGTATTGACATACTTCGTAATTCCTCTTGATACCTTTAGTATCCGTTTTGATCTTTTATCATGCTTCTGTTCGTAGATTTCCTCCACGTCAGAAATATTGAGATTTTGTATCGCAACACCAAACCCGTAAAAGATTATGTTCATCACGAGCAGTATCACGAACAGCAAAACACTCAGCGCCGCATCGGCAGTATCCATTTTCCTTCCTTTCCGTGTGAATCCAGTCTCTCATGTATGTATTTCAAGACTGATACAGAGTGCTCTGTCCACCCGGCGCATGACCTCGTCATCCAGGTGGCACACCTTATCCTTTAATCTTGATTTATCAATTGTCCGAAGCTGTTCGAGTAAAATCACCGAGTCCTTATCCATATCATACCGCATAGCGGACAGCTCGATATGAGTCGGCAGCTTCGCCTTATTCATTTTTGATGTGATCGCCGCGCATATCACGGTCGGGCTGTGCCTGTTACCGATATCGTTCTGTATGATCAAAACAGGTCTGACTCCTCCCTGCTCCGATCCTACAACCGGTCTCAAATCTGCATAAAAAACGTCTCCACGTCTCATAACTTACGATCCTTTCATTCCTTCTGATATGAACATTATGGACAAACATATCTTTCGGTATACTAAAGGATCTGCAAAAAAATCAATCCGTTACGATATCAACGACTCCGCAGCCGCACAGATCATCTTTATATGCAACAGGCTTTCCATTCTTCAGATAGACTCTCGGTATGCGTTTATTGATATCACACACAAGTTCATAATTAAAACGTCCCGAAAGTGCACCAAGCTCCTCCGCCGTTATCTGCTCTCCCCGGTCTTCCCCAAGAAGAACGACCTCATCTCCTACTCTTGCGTCGGAAACCTCACTCACATCGACCATGAATTGATCCATACAGATCCTGCCCAGAATCGGACAGCGTTTTCCATGAATCAATACCCTTCCCTTTCCTGTTAAACTTCTCGGATAACCGTCTGCATAGCCGACCGGAATCGTTGCAACCAACATTGTTTTCTGCGCCGTAAACAATCCGCCATAGCTGACGCTTGAACCAGCCTCTAATTTCTTGATGAACGCAATATGGCTTTTCCATGAAAGCGCCGGCTTAATCGCCACCACATCCGTACAAACTTCGTCGGAAGGCGGCATCCCATACATTGCGATCCCTACCCTCGCCATATCCATACAAAATTGCGGCAGATCTAAAATACCCGCACTATTAGAACAATGCTTTATGGGAATGTCCAGCAAAAGCTGCTGTTCAATGCGCCCGATAAACTCGGTAAAACGCGCCTCCTGACGGAGTGTGTCGGATTTATCCGCCTCATCAGCCTTTGCAAAATGGGTAAAGATCCCCTCGATTTCCAATCCATCCATCTTAGAAACGGCATCAATAAAAGCCACGCCCTCATCTCCCGGAAAAATGCCGATCCTTCCCATTCCGGTATCGACCTTGACATGCACTTTTACAGTCTTTCCTACACGGCATGCCGCTTTTGACAATTCCTCTGCCATCTCCACGCTGAATACTGCCGGACGAATATCCTGCCTGACCAGTTCTTCATAACAATCCGGAAATGTATATCCGAGCATAAGAATTGGTTTTTTGATCCCCGCTTCCCTGAGCTGAAACGCCTCTTCCGCAACGGCAAGCGCATAACCCCAAATAAACTCTTCCTGTTCCAGTTCCCGCGCGATCGCCACACTCCCGTGTCCGTAACCGTCCGCCTTGAGTACAGCAGCAAGCTTCGCACTCTTTGGAATATGCGCATGAATTTCGCGCAGATTCTTTTGTATCGCATCTAAATCAATATAGGCGCATACCCTGTCAAAATGCAGATCGTTCATTTTTGCCTCCATGCTGCGAATGTTTGTTAAAAAGGCCGTTCGCCGGATGATTCCTCCGACTGCAAGCGCAGCTTTCGTATCGCCGCTGAAATGTGCTGGACGATATCCGACGCCATAACAGATTCTTTTCCAAGTGTATCCGAGGCACATTCTCCCGCAAGCCCGTGCAGATAAACTCCCAAACATGCCGCATCAAACAGATCAGTCCCGACCGCTGCAAACGCCAAAATCATCCCCGTCAGCACGTCTCCTGATCCCGCCGTCGCCATACCGTCATTCCCTGTCATATTAAAACAGCCGCGGCATACACCGGTTTCATCCGCCATGCTGAGATATGTCCGCGCTTCCTTTGCCACAAGAATACAGCCGCAGTCAGCCGCAAATGCCTCTGAAATCCGGATAAAATCCTTCTTAAGCTTTGCGATCGTACAGCCGCAGAGCCTTGCCAGTTCGCCGGCATGCGGCGTCAGCACTGTTGTATAAGGCTCCCTTTTTTGTAGAAATGCCGCCGGATTTTTGGTCCCCGCAATCAGATTCAGCGCATCCGCATCCAAAATAAGCGGCTTTTTACGCATTTCCCCACACATCATATCATATAAAAGCTGTAATGTCTCCCACATTCCGTCCGATATCCCGATCCCACAGCCTGCAGCGACCACATCTGCCCAGCGCAGCGCCTCCATAAGCCGCCGCTCTTTTTCTCCGGCTTGGAGCTCCTCATCCACCACGGTGAGCAGCGCTTCCGGAATCGTCTGCTTCAATACCGGTATATTCTCGCTACAGGTTATGATCCGGACCATGCCCGCACCGGCACGGTATGCCGCCGAAGCAGCAAGCGTACAGGCGCCGCTCATATTAGGCGAACCTGCCATAAGCAGCAGCTTTCCAAAAGTTCCCTTGTTTCCGTTTTTTTCCCTTACAGGTAACATGTGAAGCACGTTCCGTGCTGTCAAAATCCTGCGCCCCGGCAATTCCCCCATGAAGGAATCCGCCGTAATGCCAATATCGGCGACCGAAATGGCGCCCGCATAAGCCGGTCCCTCATTCACCATCAGCCCCGTCTTTCGAAATCCAAATGTAACCGTTTCCTCTGCGGCAAGCGCACACTCCATTACCGTACCATATTCCGAATCAATACCGCTCGGCATATCAACTGCCAGTACTGGTATGTGCCATGTCCCCGCCTCATCTATCAGCATCTTCATCGTTCCTTCGATCGGGCGGGACAGTCCAATTCCAAACAGGGCATCGATCACAAGACTGACGTCGTCAGGAACCTGAAAGAATACCGCTTTTGTTTCCTCTATATTATCATATTCAGTCTCCGCCTCTTTGCGAGCAGTTATTGTAAGGCGTCCCTTCCGGCTCTTGACGGTGCTGCATGGAACACCGTAACGCAGTGCAATTTCTTCCTGTTTCCGGTTTAACTCCGATCTTCTTTCATCTTCACCGCAAAAAAGCACCTGCACCCGTACACCCCACTGCCGCAAAAGACGTGCCGCCGCATATCCGTCCGCACCATTATTTCCACTGCCGCATAAAACAAGCACGCCCGCTTTCTGCCGCTTTCTGTCAGAAAGCATCCGAAGCGCTGTCTGTGCAACGGAAAGCGCCGCGCGTTCCATAAGTACCATCTCCGGAATCTGATAATATGCACTTGTCTGACGATCACAGAACCGCATCTGCTCCGTTGTGACTACATAGTCCATATCAATATCCATATCCTTCCAGTATCCGGAACATTTACTTTCCGGTTTGCTCCGCATTTGGTTTCTTTATTCCGCCCTGCTCCTTTTTCAGCTCGATCCGCTCTTTCCGCTTCTGTTCCCAGTCATATTTGACGTCAAAAAGATTCAGTACTTCCGGGCCAAAGACGCCATGTAGATAATGATAGACCTCCTGATTGCGGATTTCCCGCTCCTGTCTGCGCAGAATCTGTTTTTTCAATTCTACCCGGACTGTCGCGATCCAATCCGTGATCTGGCCGATCGCACGTTCATTTTCATTCAGCTCGGTATAACACAGCGACATGGTCTCTAACATCAACGCCTTGTTCACACGTTCGATCTGCGACGGAATCTCCAGCAGCTCGTCCTGATAATGAGAAAGCTTTTCATTACACTCGCCGATCAGCTTTGTATTTTCATCCAGTTTTTTCTGTATTGCAGCATCACTTCCGCCGTTTTGTGTTCCGGACTGGATTTCCAGAATTTCTTTCATCAGCCTGCTTTTCAGTTTCCGGATATCTTTGCTCTGTGTCGTCGCCTTTCCCTGCTTTTTGATCAGATTGTCTAACTGCTTTTCCAGACTTTTCAATTGCCTTGACGGCTTTATTACCGTAAACAGTTTATGCCATTTCTGATCCAGCGTCAATGGCGCGATATTTTTTCCTTCCAATGATGATTCAAAATTTTTTCCCATGTATGTTCCCATTGCCGCCAATCAGCCTTCTTTCCTAACGCCCGATACATTTCCCCTGACGTTTTTCTCATACCGCTTTATATTATAGGACAGTTTCATCAGACTGTCCGACAAATGCACATTTTCTACTTGTACGCCATCTGGTACATTCAAATCGACATGCGCAAAATTCAAGATTGCCTTTACTCCGCAATGAACAAGCATTTCTGCGGTTTCTATTGCGCGCTCTTTCGGAACGGTCAGCACTGCAATATCGATCTTATGCTCTTTTATAAACTGCTCCATCCTGTTTATGTGCATGATCTCTAAACCGCGAAGCTTTTTTCCGACAAGGCCCTCACTAATATCAAACAGACCTTTTACCACAAAACCCCGTTTTTCAAAATTCATGTAATTAGCCAAAGCCTGCCCTAAATTTCCGGTTCCGACGATAATAAGCCGATATTCTCCGTCCAAGCCAAGAATCCGTCCGATCTCATGATACAGATAATCCACATTATAACCATAGCCCTGCTGTCCGAAACCGCCGAAATGATTCAGATCCTGTCGTATCTGCGAGGCAGTTACACCCATGAGCACGCTTAAGTCCCCTGACGATATCCGCTCCACTTCCTGCTCTTTCAATTCACCAAGATAACGGAAATATCTCGGAAGCCTTGCAACGACAGCCTGTGATATTTCTTTTTCTTCCATGTGCGCTTACCCCTAGTCAACAAATCATTCTCCTGATAAAATCTCTGAATTTATTATACAAACACGTTAAAATATTGTCAATGTCAACGCTCCGAAAACGGGGTCCGAAGGCCTTTATCAGGAAAATCACTTATAAAAAAGACATATCCAGAGTGCCGTTCATTGGATATGTCTTTTATAATCTGTTTATCATCTATCTGATGTATCTTGCATTTTTGATGCACCTTGCATCTTTGATGTATTTGCATTTATTCATCAAGTACTTTGTCAAGCGTTTCCCTGACTGCCTTCATGAACGATTCCGTATTTAAGACCGTCACATTTTCAAGACTCGTGATCAGTGCTAAATCCTTCGTCATTTTCCCCGACTCGATCGTGGACAGCGTCGCTTTTTCCAATTGAGCGGCAAAGTCTGCCAGTTCGGGAATCTGATCGAGCTCACCGCGCTTCTTCAATGCACCCGTCCATGCAAAAATCGTCGCTACAGGATTGGTCGAAGTCTCCTCGCCCTTCAAATGTTTATAATAATGACGCTGTACGGTTCCATGCGCTGCCTCATATTCATAAACGCCGTCCGGAGATACAAGCACCGAGGTCATCATCGCAAGCGATCCAAACGCCGAGCTTACCATATCGCTCATGACATCACCGTCATAATTCTTGCACGCCCAGATAAAACCGCCCTCCGCTTTCATGACACGCGCGACCGCATCATCAATGAGCGTATAAAAATATGTAATCCCGGCACGTTCGAATTTCTCACGATATTCCTTCTCATATAGCTCAGCAAACACATCCTTAAAACGATGATCATATTTTTTCGAAATCGTATCCTTCGTCGCAAACCACAGATCCTGTTTTGTAGAAAGTGCATATTGGAAACAGGCATGTGCAAAGCTTGTGATCGAACGGTCCGTATTATGGATTCCCTGCAGGATGCCCGCACCGTCGAATGAATGGATCAACTCCCTTGTCTCGGTTCCGTCCTCCGCTGTGAAAACAAGCTCGGCTTTTCCGGCACCCGGCACGCGCAGCTCCGTATTCTTATAGACGTCACCGTACGCATGTCTTGCAAGCGTGATCGGTTTTTTCCAGCACTTCACAACCGGTTCAATCCCCTTAACAATGATCGGCGTGCGGAATACCGTGCCGTCCAATGCGGCACGTATCGTACCGTTCGGACTTTTCCACATTTCTTTTAAGTGATACTCATCCATACGCGCGGCGTTCGGCGTGATCGTCGCACATTTTACCGCAACTCCGTATTTTTTTGCTGCTTCTGCCGAATCAAAGGTTACTTTATCATCCGTCTCATTTCTGTGTTCAAGTCCCAGATCATAATATTCTGTCTTCAGATCAATAAATGGCAAAATCAACTCGTCCTTGATCATCTTCCACAGAATTCTCGTCATCTCGTCGCCGTCCATCTCCACGATCGGCGTCGCCATCTGAATCTTTCTCATTTCGTTATCCTGCCTCCTTTTTATTTCCATCTGTATCAGGCGGGTCTGTCTAAAGTCCCGCAGGGTCGTTATTTTTGCAATGCAGACCGCGCTTATTCAAGATTCGGCTTCTGCCTGCTCTGTTTTTTCCTGCCCGTAAATCTCATATAACCCGTTTTGAATCATATTATTATAGGCATTCACGATATGCTGATTGGCAAGCTGCTCCGCTTTATCCGCATCGCCGCTCTTGATCGCTTCCATGATCATACGATGCTCCTTATTGGACGCTGCGCTCCGCGTGGTGCTCGCAAGCGTCTTCTGTCTGACACGCAGAACATACTGGTGAAAGTCTTTCAGCAAGTGTTCCAACATCTTTGAGTCCGAAGCCTCGTACATGATTTCATGAAAGCGGTTATCCAGCTCCGCCATCTGGTCAAAATGTCCCTTTTCGGCATGGAACTCCGAAAGATAGACATTTTCTTCCATTTCTTCTAATTGTTCTTTGGTAATGTGCGCCGTCGCCCATCTTGCGCACAAGCCTTCGAGCGGCGATCTCATGCGGTAAATATCTTCTACATCTTTTAACGTAATCCCTGTCACATAAGCTCCCTTATTGGGAATGATCTGGATCAGTCCCTCCAGTTCCAGCTGGCGGAATGCTTCTCTGACCGGCGTACGTGAGACACCAAGCTCGTCCCCGATTGCCACTTCCTTCAATTCTTCATTTTCCTGATACCGTCCACTCAATATATCATTGCGCAGGCGCTGAAAGACTCTTCCTCTTAGGGAATACTTATCTGTCACCTCATTTTTCACATCCTGCTTCTGCATTCGTTTTTTGCTCCTTTCCTGAACGCAGCGTGATACCGAGCTTACCGCAGACTTCGTCGATCACCTTCGTCAATTCCTCATCCGTCAAAACGGTAACACGCCCCTGAACATATTCCTCGTCCACCCATTTCTTGACCTCTTCCACAAGCGGCGAATGCTTCTCCACCATCTCATCAGATTTTAACTTATAATACGCATTGATCCAATGAGCAATACCGGCTAAGCCCGATGTGTTTGACACCGCACAAAGCACCGGTCTGTTCAAAAACTTCTCCGTATCAAAGATATTGTAGATCTCTTCATTTTTCAGAAGCCCGTCGGCATGGATACCCGCTCTTGTCACATTAAAGTTCTTACCGACAAACGGCGTGCGCGGAGGGATCTGATAACCGATCTCCTTCTCATAATATTCCGCCAGCTCCGTAATCACTGTCGTATCCATTCCGTTCAAGTCTCCGCGAAGCTGTGCATATTCAAAAACCATCGCCTCAAGCGGTGTATTTCCGGTTCTCTCCCCGATTCCGAACAAAGACGTGTTGATACCGGAACACCCATAAAGCCACGCCGTAGTAGAGTTGACGACCGCTTTATAAAAATCATTATGCCCGTGCCATTCGATCAACTCGTGCGGCACACCCGCATGCGTATAAAGCGCATAGATAATCCCCTGCACACTGCGGGGTATGACCGCACCAGGATAATTTACGCCATACCCCATCGTATCACAGGCGCGCACTTTGATCGGTATATGATACTCTTCCATCAGCTTCATAAGTTCCAGGCAGAATGGCACAACATAACCATAAATATCCGCCCGCGTAATATCCTCCAAATGACACCTCGGACTAATTCCTTCTTCCAGACATGCTTTCACAATGCTTAAATAATGCTCCATTGCCTGCCTGCGGTTCATCTTTAATTTTAGAAAAATATGATAATCCGAACAGCTGACCAGAATTCCAGTCTCTTTCATGCCAAGCTCTTTGACCAGCTTAAAATCTTCCTTGCTTGCCCGGATCCAGCTTGTCACTTCCGGATACCGGTAGCCCCTCTCCATACATTTGTATACCGCGTCACGGTCTTTCTTACTGTATAAAAAGAATTCGCTTGCGCGGATCATACCGTTTTCCCCGCCAAGCCGGTGCAGATAATCATAGATCGTCACAATCTGATCCGTCGTGTATGGTGCCCTTGACTGCTGTCCGTCACGGAATGTCGTATCCGTGATCCAAATATCCTTCGGCATATTATGCGGTACAATTCTGTCATTAAACGGAATTTTCGGCACTTCAGAATATGGGAACATGTTCCTGAATACATTCGGCTTTTCCACATCATCCAAATAATAAATATGCTCCTCAATCTGCAGAAGATTGTTATGACTGTTCATGCTGACCGGTCTGTTTTCAAACATTTGCTCTTTGTTCATCCCCTGAGCTCCCCTCCTTTTCCGATTCTCCGCATTATGATCTGTCCATCGTAAATTCAGACAACGGTATTATTGTATACAATTATACCCTGGTTGTCAATAATTTTTCCATATTCAACATCCCATATCCCTGTTTCGCATAATTCTCATGTAGATCCGTTGTGGATAACTGTAATTTCCTTTTTACCATATAGGGACTCATATGCGGATGCTGCTCTAGCAAAAGTGCCGCTGCTCCCGCTACGATCGGCACGGACATGGAGGTTCCTGTTTTTGCCGTATACCCCCAGCCCTGGCCGCGCATGCGCGACGGGCGGTGAGCACAGGAATAAATTTCCGTTCCCGGCGCCACCAGATCCGGTTTTCTGATTTCTAAACCGTATGCTCCCCTTCCAGAGCGCATTTCGCACGAATGTCCTTTTTTATCTTTATAACCGAAGTCATGACAGCCAATCGTCAGAACACGGGAACTTAAGGCAATTTGTGAGATCGTTCCATAAGCGGGTCCCCCATTTCCGGCAGCCGTCACGACAAGAATCCCTTTTTCACTGACATATTCAAGCATTTGGGACATCTCCAAAAGCATCCGCTCATCCTCCAGGCCATAAACGGCAAGAGACAGGTTTAATATGTGAACACGTTGTTTTTTATGAAGCTGCAGCACCCACTCCAATGCACGAAGAAGCGCTTTGCTGTCACCTTCCCCGTCCGATTTAAGAATCTTTGCATTCACCAGCTCACAAGCCGGTGCCATCCCGCTGTATTTTCCCCCGGACATGACGCCGCTTCCTGCCAAAATGCCATTTATATGCGTCCCATGTCCGCAATCGTCATATGCGCCAAGACGCGCCTGTCTTGTAAAATCACGAAATAAAATATTTCTTCCCGCCAGATCAGGATGAGGTGCAATACCCGAATCCAGTACGGCAATCCGCACGCTTCTTCCATTGAGCTGTAAGCGGTCCGCACATGCATATCTGATAAGACGTTTGACTCTGTCCATATGATTCCTCTATGAAAAAAGGATGCCGTCTATATTGACAGCATCCGTTTTTATTATCATATGAACCTTAGCCGATTTTGCTTTTTTTCCCTTTCCATAAAATTAGTACCATCGCTGTCGAGATCATTCCCCCGCACAGAAACCATTTCGGATGAATCGGATCACCCGTATCCGGCGAATCATCGAGCCTTCCATGACTGACCTGAGCGCCCTGATCGTCCAAAAAAGTATAGATCCCGTAATGGGAAAAATGCCTCGCATAAAACTGCAGACACGGCTGTCCGTCTGTATCCGTAAGCTGCGCGGGCACACTCTCCAGCTGACCGTCCTTATCCATGCAGAGCACACGTGCGTTCTCCGGATCAATCTCATCCGGTACCGGCACAGTTAGCAAAAGATTCTTTCTTCCAAGTACCGTGATCGGTATCCCACATTCATCCTGCATGGAAATATCAAAGCCATACATCAGCACGTTATCCGAACTGCCATACAGTGTCCGGTAAGCAGAAAGCATTTCCTGCTTCGCAAGTACATCATCCGCAATGACTAATTCATAACTGCCTGAAATAACATCGGTATCTACCTTCACACAGTCCGGCTTTGTCAGCACATTAGAACGCAGGCTGACTGTAATATGTCCATTCTCCGAACGCCCTGTTCCCTGCGCAGACGCTAAATAGGAAAACACATCATCCCCTATCTGCGTCACCGGATATTCTTTCCCATAATATTGAATCGTTTCAGGCAGGCTGACTGTCAGAGGGTTTGCTCCCATTCCCGTATATTTCAGGATGGTCACGCCTCTGTCGCCCAATTGCGGATTTTCCGTATCACCTGCTTCTGCATCGGCATCATTCATTCCGCCTGCAGGCACATCATCATTAAAACAGCAAATAACGCCATGAAACCCGTTCTGTGAAGGATCCAAAACGGTGCCTTCGAGCACAACATCTGCATTCTGCACGACCGCCACATCCGCTCCACAAAAAACAAGTCCCCTGTACGTCTCATTATATAACCGCTGCGACGTTTCCTCCACACTGACGGACGGAAGCTCCGTTCCCTGAAAATCCAGTGTGACCGATTTTCCCTCCTGCAGCGTTCCTGACAGATCAAATGCCCGGAGTCCCACTTCCTGCAAATTTGCACCAATCTTTACCGTCGTCAGCGGACATCCAAAAAATGCACGATCCTCAATTCTTTTTAGGTTGACTCCACCGGTCATGGATGTAAGATTGCTGCAACCCAAAAATGCCTCCTCACAAATTACCTCAAGGCTCGACGGCAGCGATACGGATACAATTCCCTTATGCCCTGAAAAGCACCCCTGCGCAATCGTTTTCACACCGTCAGGAACCGTGATCCTGCTGTCAGCACCGCGATATGCAAGCAAAATGCCATCCCCCACGATCAGAAACTCGTCGCCTCTGCCGTTCATCCAATTGGTCAGCCACGGCGTATTAGAGAACGCATACGGTTCGACCGCATGAACGGAGGACGGGATCGTTACTTCACTCAGATTGTCGCAATGATAAAATGCGCCGTAACCAATCGATTCCAGTCCATCCGGCAGCGTAACCTCTGTTAATCCCGAACGTGCAAAGGAAAATTCCCCAATCTGCGTGATACCGGGATCAAAATTATATTCCGTCATGTCAGTCTGCTTATAAAATGCCTGATCGACAATTTTATTTCCGTTTACGACCGCATACTTGGGAAAGAATATTCCTTTTTCTTCCTCCGAATACGGACTTTCCATGACTGGAGAACCCGCTGTCCTGCCTGCACCCTGCGGATATGTGCCCGCTCTGCTGTCCGCTTCCTGATTCCTTCCGTTTGTTACCTCATTATCTGAATCTATTTCTCTGCCCGAGTCTGTATCGTTTCCGGAATTATCTCCTTCAGCAGGTGATGCAGATATCTGTGCCGCCGTCCCTGTCTCTCCCGCTTCCGATCCGTCCGCATGATAGGAATGGAAGCTGTTGCCGGTCTGATACACATACTGGCTCGTATTGTCAATGAACACGACCGCATCACCGGATACGACCATCGTCTTTCCAAGTACGCCGTTTTCCTGCACCAGCGGATTATAATAAGGTGGAAGTACAAACGGTGTAGGCGTAGGCTGCGGTAGCTCCGTTACTGACGCTCCTGTTACATCTGCGCCCCCTGTCACTCCGGCGCCGCCCGTCACCGAAGCGCCTCCTGTTGCCGCTACTCCGGGCGTGCTGCCAGACGCGCCCCCCGTTACTGAGGCTCCGGGAGTACTTCCGCCTGTGGGTATCGGCGTTGCAGTCGGCCGCTGTGTCGTCGCCGTATAGTTATCTGCCTGCACAACCGCATCGCTTAAAATCGTCTCCACGACATCTTCATATTCGGCACGTGCTGCCGGGGACAGATCCAGTCCGGCAAAGTACTGTTCCGCCGCCGAGCCGCTTTCTGTTACAGGTTTTACCTGATAGCACCCGTCAAATGCCGTCGGATGTATCCATGAAACCGTTGCAGGAATTTCCGCATATAACAAATTTCTGCAGCCTGAAAAAGCCTTTGCTTCGATCCTTTTTACGGAATAGGGAACGCTGACTGCCTGCAGCCCGGTACAGCCGTAAAATGAATACGCCGGAATTTCCGTAAGTCCCGCAGAAAGCTGCACATAGGCAAGCTTCTCACATCCCCAGAATGCATACGGATCAATGCGTGTCACCGTGGACGGCATCTCATACACCGTCGTCTCGCAGCCGCCAAGCATACCGACTAAATTTGATTCTGTCTCATTATAAATCACACCGCCCCGGCAATGATACTTTACACTGTCGATCTTCACGGTCGACAGCTTTGGACATCCGGCAAATACGCCGCCGCCCAGATTCACGAGTCCGTCCCCGATCGTAACATCCGTAAGCGAACCACAGTCCGAGAATGCTGCCTGCCCGATGATACGCACGGAGTCTGCAACATTCACACGCTCCAGCATATCACAGCCGCTAAATGCGTGATAACGGATTTCCTCCACACCTTCAGGAATCATCAATGTCTTCATTGACAGATTTCCTGAAAATGCATCCTCACCGATCACTCTCACACCGCTCGGAATCGTCACATCTTCATCACTGCCTGTGTACTGAACCAGCACATCACCATTCAGCTTATAGTCACCGACGGATGCCGAAGCATCCGTCGTCGGAATCTGACTTATGATAAGCGCGGTGATCAACAGGAGCACACCTGTTGTTTTTCTTAATTTACCCGCCATAGATTACCTCACTGCCTATGCAGCTTTCACATTCGGCTGTTTTTTGTCTTTTTTCAGTAAAAGAATCATGGATACACATGCAAGCGCAACTGCCAAAAACCACTTCGGATGAATCAGATCTCCGGTCTTCGGCGTTGAATCCGATACTCCTGCCGAAAGATTCGATGTATCCACATACACTGTGTATGGTGAAAAATGCGTTGCCGTAAAGGAGATGCACGGCACCCCGTTTATCGTCGTAAATCTTGGGGATAACTTATCAAGTACATTTCCGTTCACTACACCTGCCACCTGATTATTTCCTGCATATAAGCGAAGTTCATCCGGAATCGGCATGGTAATGTTCACTGCAAGATTTGAAGTATCCTCAATTTTTACAGTTCCTGTCGAATCATACAGCGAGATATCCATTGCAAAATAGCGCAGATTATCAAGCGTACCATATTCATTGATCAGCGCTGCCTCTACTGCCGCACGCGCCTCAGCGGTATCGGTGATCTTTACGACAAAATTATCCGTTGATCCTTCCACTGTTGCGTTCGCAACTCCTGTATCCGAAATGCCCGGCTTCGTAATATCAACCGTTGTACCGCCTGAATTACCGTTTCCATTGATATTCGTATTCGTCGAATTGTTATTATTACCTGATCCGTTATTTCCGTTCGACGTTCCCGAACCTGACGTATAATTTGCCACGATCGTCATGTCATGGGACGGCATCGTGATCGTTGTGATCGATGATGTCGCACTCGTGATATTGAAATCATTCGCGATCGAGGTCCAACGGTCAAACCGCTGTCCGCTTGGCGGCGTATTAGCCGTGATCACAACCGATGTACCCGCCACATAAGTTCCGCTTCCGCTTCCGTTCTCAACAGTCAACCGGTAACGCTGATTATTCTGATTATTGTTGCTCGCACCCGGCGTACCAGCTCCCGGTGTTCCTGCGCCCGGCGTTCCCGCACCCGGCGTACCAGCTCCCGGTGTTCCTGCACCCGGTGTCGGCGTACCGTTCGGAGCCGGAGTCGGCGTATTCTTATTTGCGCCCGGAGACGTATTCGGAAGCACGCCCGGGGAAGTATTCGGGTAGCCCCACTTATAAAGAGCGGTAATCACTAAATCCGAAGTCACTTCCTGGAAATCCCGGTTCCATTTGTCAAAGACATATCCTGCCGGTCCACCGCTCGGATCCTCCGGTTGTTTTGCCGGATTTCCATGCTCTACATACTGTATATAGATCTTCGTTCCGTCTTTATCCACATAAGGAATCACATCGCCGTTATAATCCAAAAACTGTACGCTGTATTTTCTGTTGATCGGTTCGAAATGAAATCTGCTTCCTTTTCGATCCACATAATTCTCAACCGCAGAATTCTCATAGGAACGCAAAGTAACCGTATTCACATCATCAAACGCATTATCTGCAATATCCACTTCGATTGCCGGGATCGTTACCGATAATGTCTTATTTCCGGTTGCAAACGACTCCTCACGAATATCATCCACCGATTCCGGAAGCTTCACATCATACAGACTCTCCGCTCCCTTAAAGCAGCTTCTCGGAATCCGCGTCAGCTTCGTAGCAGCAGAAAGATCCACGACCGTAATAGCGGTACAATTCTCAAAGGCGCCCTCGTTGATCTGCGTCACTTTAGAAAAGTTGGTATCATCCCTGTCAGGGAAGTTCGGCGCCCCGACAAAATTTCCCCTTGCCGGCAGGCACTCAACGATGGTCAATCCTGTATCATTGGTCTTGTAAATAATGCCATTCTCGCAAGGATAATTCTGATTTCCGCTGACGCCCGTTAAATTCGTGCATCCGGTAAACGGCGCTGTGCCAATATCCTCCAGCGCACTGCCCAGCGAAACGGCCTGCAGATTCTCGCAGCTCTCAAACGCACGGTCCGGCAAATAGGTAACTGTATTCATTGTCACGGTCTGAATACGGTCGTTTCCTATCGGATTTTGCTCATACTTCTCCCGATCTGCCTCATTGTATTCATATCTAATTTCCCGTCCGTCGTCATCCGTACCGCCATCCAACTCTCCATAATAGCCGTTAAACAGTCCACTTTGGCGGTATGTAAGGTAATATGGATTCTGGCTTTCGTCAGGATAGTACGGACTCGTCTGTATGTACGCCCGGGTATTATTACCATTTTCCGTCGAACTCTCTATAAATTTCTTTACATCAATAGAGTCTACACCTGCCGGGATCACGATATTCAACACATTCATCAGGCAGGCATACTCTTCCTCATCCAAAGCGACTTCTCTCTCGTCATTATAAGCTCCGCTCAGACGTTTTTCATATCTTTCCCTGATGGTTCCGTATGTTAAATCGGGATCATTTGACCAATCCAGACCATCATAATGAGGATAATCAACCAATGTGACCGCATCAGTTGCATTATCGTACAACACCGTCAGGTTCGGATGCTCCAACGTACCGGAACGATAGCAGACTCTCATCTTCTTTTCCCGGTTCATATAATTGTCAGCACCCATCGCCCACTCAAACGGCGCATATCCCTCCACAATATCACCGTAAAATGTTAATGTATCCCCGCCTGTAGAAAACGCGCTGGAGCCAATCTTGAAATTCTGATATCCTCCGCTTGGCGTCGAAAATATGACATTCTGCAGTTTCTTGCAGTTTGCAAACGCACTATCCCCGATCTCATTGATGGAGTTCCCAAGATAAACCGTTTCCAGTTTCGGATAGCCCTCGAACGCATGTGACGCAATTGTGGCGATCCTGCCACCATCCTCGATCCTTAATATCTGCAGTTCATTTTTAATCTCGTCGCTGAAACAATCCGAACTGATTCCTGTTACATCTGTATTTCCAACCGAAGATGGAACTATGACTTCGCCATCAAAGTCTACGCCGTCCAAAAGGGTACAATCTGTCAAAACACCTTTGCTGTCTACTGCATAACGATACCCTTTTTCTCTGTCGCTGACTTCATAATGATCTCCATCCGTATCCTCATATACATACGTAACTCCGGCTTCCCATGCACTTTCCCTAGGGCTTGCCGTCTGACCGACAGGATTGGTTTTGGGTCCGCGAACATAAAAATCTTTAGACGTAACATCCAGGAATGCATTCGGTCCATATTGTGCATAGCCGCATCCCTCTTTCGGAAATTCGACTGTCTCCAGTCCGGAACACATTCCGAAAAAGCCATCACCCAGAGTATTTTTGGTCGAGCCCATTACCTCCCTGTTTCCAAAATTAGCAGGCATTACAACCTTTTTCAGATTCCTCCTGCCATACAGAACATAATCCCCCAGTTCGGACACTCTCGCTGGAAAAGCTACCTGTGTCCATGACTGATTGCTTAATGGCTCTGTCAGTGCAAATGCCGCATCTCCAATTGACGCAGTATCATTTCCAAATGTAACGCTTCCAATTGAAGGGCAATTATAGAAGCAATATTTGAGCAGCCGTGCCTCTTTTGTAATGCCGCTCATATCAATGGTCTCCAAACGGCTGCAGTTTGCAAACGCACCTGCGCCAATCTCCTCTACATCCGCCGGAAACTTGATTGACGTCAGGCTGTTACAGCCGTAAAAGCACTCGGTTCCTATCTGCCTTGTATTTAATGTAATACTCTTCAGATTCGTGCAGCCCTTAAAGGCTCTGTTACCGATCACACCCGACCATGCAGAAACCTCCTCAATGCTACTTCCCACAAATGCTTCATTTCCGATGATCTGGATAACGCCCTGCGGAATCGTCAATTTCTTAAACGTCGCATTTTGAAACGCTTCGTCTGCAATATATCCAATCGGGATTTCTTTATTAGACGGCACAAAAAACTGGTCCGAATAATCCCTGTTGGCTTCAATCTCACTTCCAACTCTGACCGGAATGTAGATCGTCTCTGTTCCGGAACCGGTAAGTGCATTCATATCAGTTACTTCATATAATATATATTCATCACCATCACCGATCGCCGTAATACTTGCTCTCAAGTCTGGATGATGCGAACAAAAATATCTCCGGCCTTCTTTTGCGGGGTCAAGCCATGGATTCGCCGCATTTGTATCTAAAAATTCCTGTGCAGTATGTACAGGCTTAGTAGCCGTCGGCGGAGTCTTCCCTGCCGCATCAATCTTATCCTTTTCTTCCTGCGTCAGTTTCGTATATTCATCCCATGCTTCCCATGCAGCCCACTCCGAGGGATAGTATCTCTTCAATTCGTCATCTGTCAGCGTCGTGGTATTATTCTTGAAAAAATCAACTACTGCTTTTTGAGTAAATGTCAGATACGAAGCAGTAACCGTTCCCGGTATGATAAGCTCTCCGTCTACCAGCTTTCCTGTATAAGAATCATAATACTTTTTGATACAGCCAGACGCCGCTGAATCCGTTGGACCTTTATACATAAAATAGTCAAAAACGGTATACAAATAATATTTACCATCTATCTGATAAATTTTTTGAGAATGATAGTCTTTGGTATCGCCGGACACATTTGGCGTAATATTCGTTATTTTCGCATCATCAGCTCCCGGTGTCGTTACATGACCGTTCGCATCATAAGTTGGCTGGGCAACTTTATATTCCGGTGCCGGAACACTTGATGCGTTTTCTTCTCCCCCGACTGCCCTTGCGCTCGGTGTCGGAATTGCCGCCACGATGATCGCCATGATAAGCGTCAGAACACCGACCGTTTTACGCACCGATCTCTTAATCCTGCGATTTATTTTTTTTGTTCCTTTCTTTCCCATGATGCCTCTCCTTTACCATGTCATTACTCTATTCGTTTGGCAACGACTACAAATCTGCCGTTTTCTTCTCTGTAATCGCAAGTGGATAACGTTAAAAGCTCATCGCCGTATACCGCCGACACGCCCGTGTCGTAAAGCGACATATCTGCCATTTCATTCATATTTGAATAAAATTCCTGTTCGGAATCCACATCAATAAATTGATAGTACTTAAATACGACTTCGTCTTCATTATAGATTCTGGAACGAAACACATACATAACTTCATATGTACCTTTTTCATAAATCGTATCAAATGTGATATACTTATGATCTTCATAAAACGATTCGGAACTGTAACTGTCAAGACTGCCGAACATTTTTCCGGAACGCATATGATGCCCATAAAGGATCAGATTCGTGTTTCTATGTACGATATCACAGTCCGGATCTAAAAAAATACTGCCGTTGTTGTCATGCTCCTGATTAAAATTATGCGTCAGATAGTAATCAGGATTCGGACTCTGCATGACCGGATAGTCAATATTTGTATCGTCAATTTTGAGCCATCCGATTAGGCTTCTGTTCTTATTATATAGAGTTTTGTACTCGTCAAGCACAGTAAGGACCAGTTCTTCCTCCCCGGTCTCATCCAGGACCGTCACCTGCATGTCAGGAAGATGCTCCGAGCTTTTTTCACGAAGCGCCGCGAGCGCGTCATAGGAATTTTGCGTCCGGGATGCCATAAATTGGTAATATCCAAAGTAACCGATGCATACGGCCGCCACAACTCCGCATGCTGCAAGAAACAGTCTGCGCTGCAGATCCCTGCGCCGTAAAAGTTTCTTCGCCTTCTTATCCAAATCTTCTTTAGAAGCATGCGAAATGCGTACCTGTTCCGTTTTCGCGCGTTTGTCCTTTTTTTTACTCCGCGCCTTTTGCGGATCGGGCTGCTGCTTTAACGCCTGATAAGTCTCATAGACCTCATCATCAAACTCTCTGCCCAGCGCGGAAAAGAAAGCAATCTTCCCGCTCTGCATGGCTCCGTACAGCTCCTGAACCTGCTTACGGTCCCGAAAGTTCGTTTTCTTGCGGATGTCCGCAATCAGCGCCTCGTCCTTTTTGGCATTCAGGTAATCCGCTTCGTTATAAAAATTATGGTTCCCTACGCGATATCTCGTGCCTGTCATATGACCGCTCCAAAGTCATACCTACCCTATTTTTAATACTATTCTATCCTATTTTACTATATCTTGCAAGAATTTCAAGGGTTTTTACCAAATGTAGAAGGAATATTTTTTTCTCAAAAAAAACGATGATTCCGGCACACATCCCGCCGTCCGTCATATGATAAAGCATAAAACAAATTCGGAGGCACCCTAATGAGTGACTTGACAGCATCTTCTTGCGGATGCGGCAACGTAGCAAGAAACAATAACGGATGCGGATGTGACATTATCTGGATCATCATCCTGCTTTCCCTGTGCGGCGGCAATGGCGGATTCTTCGGCGGTAACGGCTGTGGATGCGGCGGCGGATTATTTGGCGGCGGTGACAACAACTGCTGTGACTGGATCATCATTCTGCTGCTCCTTAGCTGCTGCGGTAACAACAACGGCTGTGGCTGCTAATTGTTACACCTATATTCTCAGGCGGGCTTTTAAGCCCGCCTGCACGAATACAGCTGATCCGCCTTTCGAATGTTCACGAAACGGATGGCATACAATATGAAAAAAGGCAGGAACACTCCTATGGAATCAATTTTATCCGGACATGACGGAGAGAGGGATGATACCTCGGTGGATTTCGACACGCTTTTTGATACAAAAGCGCTTCGCATCATGCGGGTACTGATTCCTTTTTTTCCTGCGCCTTATCAGCCAATGCTCGCTGTATGGATTCGTTTCGCACAGTTAAAACATGCGCTCACACTCTTAAAATCGGGACACTTTACGCATGGTGCGGCAGATCCGTCTACTACAGGTGAAGACCTGCTCACACGCCTGATACCTGCATTAAAACCCTGCCTGTCTGAGTCCGAATATCAGGAATTAGTCCGTATGCAGAACGTGTTTGCCATGTATCAGCGCTTTCAGCAGATCATGCCGTATCTGTCTGCGTTAAACGGAATGTCCGGCGATTCGTCCGCTGCCGATATGATGAATCTCTTTCAGGCAATGCAGGGCGGCGATGATTCGTCCGCTGCCGACTTATGGAGCGCATTTTCGTCTATGCAGAACAGCAGCTCCTTAGAAGCTGATACAATGAGTGCCGCCTCTGATATGCAGGACAGCGGCACAGATGATACGGATCATCGTCATACAGCTCATTCAGATACAAAAGCTTCAGCTTCCCAAAGCACACAAAGCACGGGAAGCGGTATGGATATGAACAGTATATTGAATTTGATCTCTCTCTTCCAATCGTCAGCCGGTACGTCTGACGACAGGGAAGAACCTTCAAACACTTCAGAAAGGCAGGATGAACCGGAACATGAACAAAGATTGGATGAACGATGAGGCGCTTTCTCACATTGAGCGCAGAAAACTGGATTTTCTACATACGCTCGTGATTGAAAGCGCCTCGCTTAAACAAAAAGAACTTCTTCCGTTTTTTCTTTCCCTCGCCAAACGCGGGCAAAGTGAAAACATTCAATTTTCAAAAGAAGAGATACGCCTGATCTCAGACGTCATTAAAAAGAACAGCTCTGAGGCGGATCGTACAAAAATAGATAAAATATTAAACATCGCACCTCATTAAGATTTATGGTTCAAATGCCGTGACTGTCTTTAAGGTGCTTCCCGTATCCTCGTAGTAGATCGTGATCGTATCACCCGCTTCTATGCGGATGATGCCAAGCAGATCTTCCTTTGTCATGTCAAAGTCAAAGATGTCTTCCACACCATCAAGACTCAGATAAAAATGAGTATTGCCTTCCATGACAACGGATGCATAAGATTCAACTGTCCCCGTTACGGAAGCACCGCCAGATGTCCCCGGCTGAGACTCAATTCCATTTGTACGCAGCAGCTCGCGGTAATTGCGTTCACACTCTTTTACCGTATCGCCGGTTGCAACGATCTGATATTTCTGCACATTGACCATCGCATACATTTTAACAAGCCCTGCCGCATCCTTGAGCGCCATGATATAGGTCGGCTCGGACGCAATGTTGACCAGCAGCGGAAAGGTTGCGTTATAGTTTAAGTGCTGAACCTGACCCTGCGCTGAGGACATTGCCGAATCCTCGATCGCCCCTTCCACAGTATAAAAGCGTGTCTCCATCGTACGCTGGTTCATCAGCACAAATCCAACATTGGATTGATCTCCGTTGACCGAAGTCACGCCCGTATAAACCCAAACGTCATCATCCAGAGCCAGATAGTTATATCCATTCGTCGTCTGTACGCAGCCCCTCTGCCCCAGAATAGAATTGAAGTAACCATTTTTGAGCATGCCGTAATAATCATAAAGCTGTACAAGCCTTTCTGCAGAATACACCTTATCTACCCATGTCGGCACGTCCTCTACATCATACGCCGTGCATTCTCCCGTGACCGCATTGCAGAGCACGACCTTTCCAACCGTCTGTCCGCCAAAGAGTCCGATATTAAACTTTTTCACAGGGCATACCCAATAAGGCGTACCTTCTTCATTGATCTCAAAAAAGATCTGATCGTCGAAAATATAGGTCGGATAATGAAAACGAAGATGCCTGTAGAGATTTCGGTTAAAGTGCTCGCTTTTGGAATAACGGATCGGCTGATCAAGCTTAATGATCTGCGTATCCTGCGTCGTCATATCCATCAGCAGATACGCCGGAATGCCATTACTCTGATTCGTGATCCATTTGATCAGGCTCGCATATCGAAGCGGTGTGACGCGGACCGGTCTTCCATTATAGTTGATCTGCGTATATTCGTTATCCACTTCAAACTGCGATACCATGTCGATCATGGAGCCCATTTTGCGCTCGCCAAGGATGGTTGCTGAATCCTTGTCCAAAAGAGGGATCGTTGTATAGTCCACCTCTGCGATATCCGCCTGAAACTCACGTTCCTCAACCGGCATCAGTCTCTGATATTTTCCGGCATTAACAATGGGCGAGGACAGGATCGAGCCAATGATATAGATCAGCAATACCACACCAAACAGAATGGCTCCCCATTTAGCACTCTTAAAAACTGCCTTATCACCGATATAGGAAATGCCTGTCTGAGAAAAAGAAAAATTTTTCTTTTTCATCTTGCTCAGCAGGTGTAACAACGTTCCGATAAAAATAAGGAACAGTAAAAACTTCCAAAACCCTGCGCTGTGAATGTTAAATGCAGGCAGCTTCACATAATAATAAACTGCACCGATCAATAATACCACAACCGCTATGATTACTTTAACGAGCAGTTTTTTATCCTTCATTTTTTTCTTTTCCATGTCGTCCGCTTCCCTTCTTAATGGATTCCCTCATGTCTGCCATCTTCACCCATCTCAATGAAATACAGAAACTACAGCGTAAAAACGCTTGTGCCAGTGCCGTCTATGATACATAGACCTGATACTGCAGCTTAATCAGCAGCTTCTTTGCTTCCGCGCGCGCTGTACCGTCGTAAAATTCGACGCGAAGAACGCCCTCTTCATACTCCCGGTTATGAATGATACCAATATTTTTGATACTGAGCCCGTGCTCTGCGAGAATAGACGCAATCGCTGCGATGGTTCCGGGTGCATCGGGAATATCTACATGCAGTGCATACACAGGACGGAGCGCACCTGCATCCGACATCTGAAAAGAATCCCGGTAATCACGCGCACCGCTGAAAAATTCCCGGATGCCCTTCCCATCCCGCTCCTCTATCGTATTGCGGATCGCATTCAGCGACGCGATATAGGTGTCCAAAAGTCTCTTCACTTTCTCTGTATTCGCCATGCAGATCGCTTCCCACATCACTGGCGACGAGGACGCGATTCTCGTAATATCGCGGAAGCCGCCCGCTGCAATCATTTTCATCACGCCGTCATCCTTATCCTCTTCCCTCACCAGATTGACCAGCGCCGCCGCGATCACATGGGGCAGATGCGAGACCGCTGCCGTCACATAATCATGCTTTTCCGGCGTCATCACAAGCGGAATCGCCCGCATACATCTGATCAGACGCTCATATTTTTGGAGCTGTTCCTCATTCGTCTGCTCAGTCGGAGTTATGATATAATACACATTTTCAAACAAGTCTGCATCCGCATGCTCATATCCGGTCTTCTCGCTTCCTGCCATCGGGTGTCCGCCGATAAATCGCGATTCCAGCCCAAGCCTTGAAATATGTGTATGAATGTCCCCCTTCACGCTCCCGACATCCGTCAATATCGCATCTTCTTTCATCACAGCGGCAATCTGATCCAGATTCCCGTCATTTTCTGATACGGGTGCGCATAAAAAAATCATATCACATGCGCCAAACGTCTCTTTTGTCACGCCGTCTGCAGCTTCATCGATACAGCCTTCCTTTTTTGCCAGTATAAGCGCACCCCGGTCAATGTCATATGCCGTGATGCCGGTTTCCGGCGCCGCCGCCCGGAGCGCTTTTGCGATCGACCCGCCGATCAGTCCAAGTCCTATCAAACCGATTTTCATATTTCGTATCCGCATTCCTTCCACGATCAGGGATTTTTGACAAAGCAACACTCCCGATCATCGCTCTCTTATCACTTTTGATGCAATTTTATGACCTCTCGGCAGACTTCACGAAAAAACAGGGCTGGCATACGCCCGCCCATGCTCTTTCCCGCTGATCCCCATACATAACGCAAGTCTTGCTTACGATATGCATAAATGAAAATTGTAAATCTTTCATTTCAATCTATCAATATTTGCCGTATGTGGTATGTCATATCATTCCTGAAAACGTTTTACCATCTCATAGACTTCAATCCGCTTTGCATCAATCTCCGGCATGCCGACAAAAATACCGCCGTACTGATAACCGCCCTCCTCCAGTTTTACAATGCGGACAATCTCAATAAACGCATGAATGATTTCCTTTGTCCAAATCGTCAGAAATGATTCATATACCGCGCCGATCGTCAGCGCCTCAGCACAGGTAAAGCCCACGCCTGTCTTTGACACATCAGTAATATCAATTTCCAGTTCTTTCGCCTCGTCGGAATCCAGCCTCTTGGCAACCAGCTTCGACTTCAGTTCCATCCGTTGATTACGTCTTCTCTCTTCCATTGGCAGCTCCTTTACACATTCCTCAAGCGGTCCGTCCGTATATTGTTTCATTTACAAAGTCATTGTATAACAGATTTGTGTTTTTGTAAAGATAACCTTCCGCTTTACCTCGTCCCTGCACCGATATTTCCACTCCGTACGATAAAGATTACGCGCCATCCCGTTTCTTTGCTGCAATCCCATCATCCCCTTTTCTCCTGTATCATTTTTCTGTTTGAAGCGGGTGGTACATCTTTCTTCACTGACTCATACCACTTCACCCTGCAAAAGCAAATAGACCGTGCCAGTTAAAGCGCTGCCGTACTATCATTCAGATTCCATGATCTGCAACATTGCTTTTTATAAATTTCAGACATTGCAATGACCGATCCGTACAGAATGCAATCTGATTGTTTATCTTCACGCACGGATTTCCAATATTATACCACGAACTTATGAAATGTCTTTTTCCCTTTCTTTACAAGCAGCCCGTCTCCCGAAAGCTCCTGCTTCGTATATGCCTTTTTCACATCGGAAATCTTCTCATCCCCCGCAGACACGCCGCCCTGCTCGACTGCGCGCCTTGCCTCGGAACGGTTCTTTGTCATGCCGCCCTTGACAAGCAGCGCTAAAATGTCAATGCTCCCATCCGTGAAATCCTCGTCCGTCAGGGTCGTGGTCGGTATATGCTCCATATTCCCGCCGCCCGCAAACAACGCTTTCGACGCCTCTTTTGCTTTCCCGGCTTCTTCCTCTCCATGCACGAGTTTCGTCAGTTCATAGGCAAGAATCTCTTTTGCCTCGTTTAACTGCGCGCCCTCCCATGCATCCATCTCGTTGATCTGCTCAAGCGGCAGAAACGTCAGCATACGGATGCATTTTAAGACATCGGCATCCGCGACATTCCTCCAGTACTGGTAAAACTCAAACGGGGAAGTCTTATCCGGATCAAGCCACACTGCACCGGACTGCGTTTTTCCCATTTTATTACCCTCTGAATTTAAGAGCAGTGTGATCGTCATCGCATGCGCGTCTTTGCCGAGTTTCCTTCTGATCAGCTCTGTTCCGCCGAGCATGTTGCTCCATTGATCGTCGCCGCCGAACTGCATATTGCAGTCGTAACGCTTGTAGAGCTCCAAAAAGTCATAGCTCTGCATGATCATATAATTAAACTCCAAAAAGGAAAGTCCTTTCTCCATGCGCTGCTTATAACATTCCGCCGTCAGCATGCGGTTGACTGAAAAGCATGCGCCGACCTCACGCAGAAGCTCGATATAGTTTAGTCCGAGCAGCCAGTCCGCATTATTCGCGAGAATCGCTTTTCCTTCCGAAAAGTCAATAAAGCGGCTCATCTGTTTCTTAAAGCATTCTACGTTGTGTTCGATCGTCTCGGTCGTCATCATCTGTCTCATGTCCGAACGTCCGGACGGATCGCCGACCATAGCCGTCCCGCCTCCGATCAGAACGATCGGCTTATTACCCGCCATCTGAAGGCGTTTCATCAGGCACAGCGCCATGAAATGTCCGACATGAAGGCTGTCTGCGGTCGGATCAAAGCCAATATAGAATGTTGCCTTTCCCGCATTCACCATCTTGCGGATCTCTTCCTCGTTTGTCACCTGCGCAAGCAATCCTCTTGCCTGTAATTCTTCATAAACCTGCATTGTTTTAAGCTCCCTTCTATTTTCTGTTTGTCCTCTCTCCCTGCACAGCTTACATTGTTCTCTTCAAAGACTTTTCCATGCATCTGCCCGCGGTTGCGGGAACGACTTTCATATGCGAAAATCCTTTGCTTCTCTGCTGACCGCGCAAAAAGAACCCCGTCCTTTGTATAAAGGACGGGGTCTGATACCCGTGTTACCACCTTTTTTCCCGCAGGGCTCACACAACTGCGGCTCATGCAGTACGGCGTCCGGCGCAATACGCGCGACTGCCGAAAACAAAAACTGCGCTCCGGGCTGTCGATCTGTATCCGCTTTGCGATACTGTCCTGCGATAACGGTCAGCTTCCGTTATGGCCTACAAGAACCCTCCGGTCCCTCGACGCGTGTTCCGTTCTGCCATAAAGCTCCAGGATGTATTCGCAATAAGCTTTCCGCGCGCCTCTCATCAACCGGCTGCTTTCTGTGCGTTCCCCTTACGGCTACTTGTTCCCTTCCACACCTTTGCTATTTGTTTTTCTATTAGATATGTCTGCATTATAGACAATTCGTTTTGCCGTGTCAACAACTATTTATATTTTACTTCAAACCGAAAAGTTTAATACAACCTTGAACAAATCTCCGTCAATTTTAATTTCTAAGGTTCCGTGCATGACATTCATCAGGCTCTGGGCAATGGAAAGGCCAAGTCCGTTCCCCTCCGTACCACGGGATGCATCCCCGCGCACAAACCGCTCTGTCAACTCCTCCGGCGGTATGTTGAGAGGATATTCGGAAATATTTTTTAATTCCATTCGGAACATCGGCTCCGGCGTGCGGAACATACTGAAATAGACTCTCGTGTGGGGCATCGCATATTTACACAGATTACTGAACAAATTTGAAATCACACGCCATACATAACGACTGTCTCCAATGAAGGAATCCTCCGCCTTATCTTCCGGCAGGCTGAGTATAAGTGTCAGTTCCTTTGCTGCAAATTTTTCCTCATACTCCGCCGCGATCTGTTGTACAAGCTCTGTGGCGCTCATGCGGACCAATTCTGCCGAAACGTTTCCGCTCGTGATCCTGCTTGCCTCCACCAGATCCTCTGTCAATTGCTTTAAGCGCGCTGATTTCTCGTCCAGTACCTGAAGATATTTATGTGCGTTTTCCGACTCGATCGGTTCTTTTTTCAGTAAATCGACATAATTGATGATCGAGGTCAGCGGCGTTCTGACATCATGCGATACATTGGCGATCAGTTCCGTTCTCATCCGTTCATCCTTTACGGATTTTTCAACCGCCCTTGAAATGCCGAGATCCATATCATTGACAAGCTCCGCAGTACGCCTGTTCATCCCGTGAAACCGTTCGGTATTGAGCACATCCCCTCTGCTTCCCTGCACGGTGCGCTCCATATGTTTTCTTAATGCATCCTGCTCCTTAAAATAAGCAAGAACCGCCGCGCCGATCGCAAGATCCGCAAGTGTAAGAACCACAAGCAGAAGCACATATCCGTCAGCCCCGATCAATACGCCGATCAGATTCACGAATAAAAACGCAAGATATCCAACCACCCATTTGATCTTGCCGTCAACGATCCCTGACAGTTTTTTCAATTTACTCCAAATCCACAAAAAAGCTTTTTTCAAATAAACAAGGATAAATCGAAGCAGGCTCTTTTTGTAAAGCGTCCTCTTTTTGATCCTATGGACCATCTCAAGATAGAAATACAACCCAAACGATGCAACGACTGTCACAGTGACAGCAGCAAGGACAAACATTCCGCCGCCGCTTAAATAAATACCGGCTTCATTCCCGATTTCATAATACTCCCAGTACCATTCCGCCAAAGGCTCCAGAAAATGCCACGCGATATAAATAGCACCGGTAATCGGTATAAGGATTGCCGGAAGGAGGATCGTGAACCAGTTATCGATCGTTCTCGCCGCTGCTTCTTCCCGACCTTCCAGCATCGTTCTTCTGATCAATGCAGTTAAAAACAGGCATACCCCTGCGATAAATGCCGTAAACATTCCTGCCGTCATGTTCTTGATCAGTCCGTACCAGTTTCCCATGCGCCAAAGCAGATCCTCCTGGGAAAAATCCGCATCCAGCACAAGGTAAAGCCGTTCTCCGCCCAACAGACCGATCTGTCTGCATAGCGCATCCTCATAGAGCGATATATCGTTTTTCCCAACTGAGATCGTGCCTGTGCCAACGTGATGCACAGCGTAGTATTCCTTCTGTGTCACATAGTCATAAAGAATTCGGTTCAGCTCATCCGCATCCCCGCTCAGCGTAACCTCATCCCCGTTCAGGTTACTGTATACCAGACCGACAGCAGGATTCACCACGGCAATACCAAGATTGCCCTGTACTGCGTCCTGATCCGCATAATAGCTGTACATCCCCGCAACATACATCAACAGTTCTCTCAAATACGACGTGTATTCCGACAAAGTGCCCAGATCACCCGCATGAAGATACAGACTCTTTCCATCGGTCGGAAGGGCAAGCTCATAATACACGCATTCCTTCTGTATGGTCACGCCGGCAGCGTTCATCAGTATGGCATTGAGTTCTTCATAATTGACAATATCATAAGGATCTTTCTGTTTTTTTTCATAAACGGCATCAAACTGCTGTGGAATCAGCCATTGTGTCACAAACTCGCTGCGCTTCCATCTGAGCAGATCGCCGATCCGATAAGTAATCCCCGTCTCCGGCACTCCCTCATTCCGCATAGAAACATAGGCAAGATCGATCATTTTGTCCTCATCATATCTGCCGTCCGTCTCAAACAATTGCCTCGCATGCGCCTGCGTCGCCAGTGAGGCAGCTTCCACAAAAAGAGCATCCTTATAGATCTGTGAATCCGTATAACCGGACGTCGTCATGACCTCGGCAAGTACGTCTCCGACCGCATAGGAAGAAAAATCGTCATCCATATCCATCACGCCAAACAGCAGCAGCTCTCCCATCACGCTCAGCACGATCAGCAGTGCGCCGGTCAGACACATGACGTTTTGAAATTTCCGACTGTTCCAAAGCCTGTTCTTCCGTTTACCGCCCTCTTTTTGCTTTTTTGACTGCGCGGTCTTATCGCTGCCTCTCTCCGGCTCCCGCTCTTCCGGCATGATTTCTCCGCTGTTTTCTTTTATTTCTTGCTCTTTTGGCATGATCTTTCCTATGTTTACTTCTATTTCCTTCCCTTCCGGCATAACGTCCTTGCCGACCTCTTCCATTCCCCGCTCTTTCATGCTTTTCCTCCCTTTTCTCCAACTTGCAGAAACGCTGGTGAAAGCGTTTCATGCGCCGGATCTGCGCCGCAAAAGCGGCAAAAATACAAGTGCCGGGGGATCACAGCATGCGCAGTCATTGTTTTTCCAATTTATAGCCGACGCCCCACACGACTTTGATGTAGCGCGGCTCCTTTGGATTGATCTCAATTTTTTCGCGCAGATGACGAATATGAACGGCTACCGTATTGTCCGACGAAAACGCGTCCTCTTTCCAAACGGTTTCATAAATCCTCGATGCGGAAAATACCACGCCCGGATTCTCCATGAGCAGCTTTAAGATCAGAAATTCCATCGGTGTTAAGCGGACTTCTTCTCCGTCCACAAACACCTGCTTTTTCTCATCATCAAGCTCCAGTCCGCCGTTTATAAGCTTTTTGCCCGAAATCTGTATCCCCTGTTCTCCGCCCAAAAGCGTATAACGTCTGATTTGGGAACGGACCCTTGCAAGAAGCTCCATCGGATTAAACGGTTTCGTCACATAATCGTCAGCGCCGTGTGTTAATCCCGCGATTTTATCCACATCCTCCGATTTTGCAGAAAGCATCAGCACCGGGACCGCAGAAAATTCACGAATATGTTTCAGTGCCGCAATGCCGTCCATGACCGGCATCATCACATCAAGAATGACCAGTTGAATATCCTCGTTCTCACGCAAAAGCTTCAACGCTTCCATTCCATTTTCCGCCCGAAGCGACTCATATCCTTCCTGCGTCAGATAGATCTCAATCGCATCCACAATTGCTTTTTCATCATCACAGATCAATACACGGCTCATCCTGTTCTCCCCTTTTACCCATTAGAACATATGATTTTTAAGAAATATTAAGGAAAAAACGAAAGAATTTATGAAGAAAGGCATCTATTTTATCATCATAAACGCGCCAAGATTTCCTCTCTGTCCCCCGCTTGCCCGGTGCGAGAACAGGATCTGCGGATTACAGCAGGTACAGACATCCGTCACAAAAATGTTCTCTTTTGGCACGCCTGCATCCAACAGCAGCAGCTCGTTTGCACGCCAAAGATCAAGCTGATATTTTCCACCCGGTTTCCGGTAAAGAAGCAGATTTTTTTCTTCTGCCTCCTCCCTGGATGCGGCGGCAGACATCCCGAATACCTCAAAAAACACATCCGCGACATCCCTGCTCACCTCATAGCATTCCCTGCAGATGGAAGGTCCGATCGCCGCAAAACAATCCGTCGGCCTTGTTCCGTAAACATCATGCATATTCATAAGTGCAACCTGGGAAATGGACGCCGCTGTCCCGCGCCAGCCCGAATGCACAAGCCCGATCGCGCGATGCACCGGATCCGCCAGCAAAACCGGAACACAATCGGCAAAAAAGGCACAGAGAACGATTCCCTGTATATTGGTGATCAGTCCGTCAACCTGCCTGTAATCCCTGCTTTGAATGGCTCCCTTCCCCCTATCCTTTTCCGTGACCACACGGATATTTGCTGTATGCGTCTGATCCGTAAATACCATATCCTGTACAGATGCCCCCAATACTTTAGCAACACGTGCAAAATTTTCGTCCACATTGGCCGGCATATCTCCCCTCAAATAGGAAAGATTCAGACTCTCAAGCGCACCGCTGCTGACGCCGCCAAGCCTTGTCGTAAATACTTGTTTGAGAAAATCTAATTTTTCCAGATTCGGAAATGTGAGATACGGAAAATCTTCTCCCTTCAGATTCTTGTGATTGACGTGAACCCCTGCATGCGCACCCGCATGACTCTTTTTTCTGATCAACTCCATTTTTTTCTCCTTTGCTGTCTGACTTAAGTTGTATCGCTTGTGTCATTTTTATGATTATCATCACTGATGCAGCGAAATCCGTCTTCAACGATACCCTGTCATCAATCGCAATTTCAGCACATCAATGATGATACATTGGCATCAATAGTATCCACCATGATGTTCAAATGCGTTTGATATCCACCGTACCTGATCCCCAAGAATCGCCACCACGTCATAGCGGATGCCGCGCGGCGCCCTTGGCAGCATCCGTTCGTGCGTATAAAGATAGTATTCCGCCACCTTACAGATCGTCCGCTGCTTTGCACTTGTCACCGCTTCTTCCGGATAGCCGCAACCGGTGCCGGAACGATATTTCACCTCCACAAAGATCAAATACCCGTCATGCAGCGCGATGAGATCGATCTCCCCGTATCGTGTACGGTAATTGCGCTCCACGATCATGACTCCCCGCCGTTCCAAATAATCACAGGCAATGCTTTCCTGCTCTGCTCCCTTTTTTCTTTTGTTCAGAGTATTTCCTTCTTTCATCTGCAATTCCTGTTTATCCGATACGCCTCCGGCTCTGGCTCTCCGGTTCTTAAGCCGCCTGTCATATCTGCTTTCCGCCCTTTTCCATTTTGGCCTTGATCTTATCCATCGCATCCACAAAAACGAGAATTTCCGCCACGACCTCATACAGCTCTGGCGGTATCATTTCTCCGATTTCTAATTTCGACAGCGTATCTGCGAGTTTAGAGTCCTCATGGATCGGCACATCCGCTTCTTTTGCCGTCTCTATGATCTTTTCCGCAACCCGTCCCTTGCCCGTCGCTATGATCTTGGGCGCCTCTTCATCAGGATTGTACTCTAAAGCAATCGCTGTTTTCTGTTTCTTTTTGTCCATTCGACCATTCCTCTCTTTCTAAGATCATAGAATCAAACGGCGTTTTGGTTTCCTTCAAGTCTGAAAAGCCCCTTAAGCCGGACATCAAAATCCGTCATAAGAGGCTTTTGTAAATAACCGTCGGTCAGCCGGTTCCTCATAGAGAATACGGCATCATCATTTCATCACGATATTGACAATCCTGCCCGGCACATAGATTTCTTTCACCACTGAACCGGTCAATTTGTCTGCAAGTGCCTCACGCGCCTTGGTTATCACATCGTCTTTGGCTTCGTCTTTGGCAATGGCAAGCGTCGCCTTGGTCTTTCCATTGATTTGAAGCGCGATCTCAACGGTTGACTCCTCGGTCTTCTTCTCGTCATATTCAGGCCATGCCGCCTGATACAGCTTTCCGCCGTATCCTTTCATCTCCCAAAGCTCTTCCGTAATATGCGGTGCGACCGGATTAAGGAGCGTCAGAAGCGTCCTGAACTCTCCCTTCGTCACACTTCCTTTTTTATAAAATTCATTGATCAGCGCCATCATTGCAGCGATTGCCGTATTATATTTGAGGCTTTCGAAATCCATGCTGACTTTTTTGATCGTCTGATGCATCTTCGTTTCTAAGTCTGCGGAATAACCTTCCTCGTCGTTTACCATATCCTGAAGCTTCCACACGCGCTCAAGGAACCGGCGGCAGCCCTTTACACCGTCCTCCGACCAGCAGGCGCTCAATTCAAACGCACCGATGAACATTTCATAAGTTCTCAGCGTATCCGCGCCGTAATCACGCACGATATCATCCGGATTGACGACATTGCCGCGTGACTTGCTCATTTTCTCGCCGTTTTCTCCGAGGATCATGCCGTGCGACGTCCTCTTTTGATACGGCTCCTTGCACGAAACGACCTTCTCATCATATAAAAATCTGTGCCAAAATCTGGAGTAGAGCAAATGCAGCGTCGTGTGTTCCATGCCGCCGTTGTACCAGTCTACCGGAAGCCAATACTCCATCGCTTCTTTGCTCGCGAGCGCTTTGTCATTTTTCGGATCGGTATAGCGGATAAAATACCATGATGACCCCGCCCATTGGGGCATTGTATCCGTCTCGCGCTTCGCGGGTCCGCCGCAGCACGGGCATGTGGTGTTGACCCAATCAGTCATCGCCGCAATCGGCGATTCGCCGTTATCAGTCGGCATATAACTGTCCACTTCCGGTAAAAGCAACGGCAGCTCGCTCTCATCGAGCGGCACATAACCGCATTTCTCACAGTTCACGATCGGGATTGGCTCACCCCAGTAACGCTGTCTCGAAAATACCCAGTCGCGTAGTTTATAATTCACTTTCGCGTTTCCGATTCCCTTTTCTTCCAAAAAGGCGATCATTTTTTCTTTTGCCTCGGCGACTTCCAGACCATTCAGAAAATCAGAATTTACGAGTTTACCAGTGGCAACATCCGTAAACACTTCTTCTTGTACGTCTTTTCCGCCTGCGACGACCTCAATGATCGGAAGTCCGAATTTTTTCGCAAACTCCCAGTCACGTTCATCGTGCGCGGGCACTGCCATGATCGCGCCTGTTCCGTAGCTCATCAATACATAATCGGAGATCCAGATCGGAATCTCCACGCCGTTCACCGGATTAACTGCTTTTAAGCCCTGAATCTCCACGCCCGTTTTCTCTTTTGCGAGTTCGGCGCGCTCAAAATCGGATTTTCTCGCCGCGGCCTCACGGTATGCCGCAATCTCATCCCAGTTTGACAACTCATCTTTGTATTTATCGATCAGCGGATGTTCCGGAGAAAGAACCATGTAAGTCGCGCCAAACAGCGTGTCGCAGCGCGTTGTATAAATACGCAGTTTATCTTCTTTTCCCTTAATCGAAAAATCAACTTCCGCTCCGGTCGATCTGCCGATCCAGTTTTTCTGTGAAACTTTTACGCGCTCAATATAGTCCACATCATCCAGTCCGTCCAAAAGCTTCTGCGCATAATCGGTGATCTTTAACATCCACTGGCTCTGCGCCTTGCGCACAACGGGCGCACCGCAGCGCTCACAGACTCCGTTTACGACTTCTTCGTTTGCAAGTCCGACCTTACACGACGTACACCAGTTAATCGGCATTTCAGTCTTGTAAGCAAGTCCTTTTTTGAATAATTGTAAAAAGATCCACTGGGTCCAGTGATAATATTCAGGATCTGTCGTATTGACCTCACGATTCCAGTCGAAGGAATAACCGATCGCATGAAGCTGGCTCTTAAAGCGCTCCACATTATTTTTCGTCACGATCTTCGGATGGATCCGGTTCTTGATCGCATAATTCTCGGTCGGTAAGCCGAACGCATCCCATCCCATCGGAAACAGGACGTTGTAGCCCTGCATTCTTCTTTTACGGGCAACAATATCCATCGCCGTATAAGGACGCGGATGTCCGACATGCAGTCCCTGCCCCGACGGATACGGAAACTCGACAAGCGCATAGTATTTCGGCTTGGAGTAATCCTCCGTCGCCGCAAACGCCTGCTCGTCATCCCAAATTTTCTGCCATTTCTTTTCCACAATTTTGTGATTATATAATTCTGCCATTTCCGCCTCCGACTCTGCGTTCGTTCGCCCGCATATATAAAAATCCGATACCCATGCCGACGCATGCGGGAACCTGCCGATTCTTTCTCCCCGTCCGCCGCCTGCAAATATCTGTCAACATTTTACCATTCATGGTGGATTTGTCAACTGATGACCGCACAAATTTTCACTTATGACAGACTCCAAAAGACGGCATGACCCATGCCATGCCGCCTCTCCCGATTCCATTATGGCAATTCCAAATAACGCGACTGCATTTCCATATAAAATTGCCCGATTTCATGAAAGAGTTTTTGATTGATCCGGTATCCTTGATCCATATTATTGACAAAACAGCTATCCACCCAAAGTCCGAACCGCATGATGGTCTGATCTTTGAAACGTACCTTAAACATCCATCTACTGCCATACCCGTTCATCCTCCGCCCCATTCCACGAAGCCTTATCCTGCTCGCATATTCCACAAAGCATTCCGCATCCTCTCTGGTAATCACGACTTCTTTACCAAAATCCATGACTGCTACGGATTCTATTTCCTGCATGTCCAGATTTTTTAATATACGTCCTGTCTGATATTTTTCCAACAGTTTTCCGGCAAAGACATAGCCAATAAGCGCAAGAAACACGACTGCGGCAATGGCGCTGATTTTCATGGATAAGGTCCACTTTTTCATATATGTCCTCCTACCAGCCATTATTTTGCTAAATTGTAAGAGCACTTACAATTGTTTCCTCTGTCTTATGCATATAATTATATTATTTTTCTGTAGTTTTGTCAAGCATTCCATTCACGAATGATCTCATCCACCTCTTGACAATCTCCCTTAACGTGCTACACTCGCTAGTGGACATCCAAAGGCTGCCCGCAAGGAGGCGTATTCCCATGGAGAACCTGATTTTTTGTCTCAATGCAACCATTCCCGTGTTCCTGCTGATGCTGCTCGGTCTTTTCTTTCGGGCAGTCGGCATATTCAAAGAAGATTTTGTCGGCACCATGAATGCGTTCGTGTTTAAGGTCGCCCTGCCCGTACTTTTATTCCAGGAATTATCCACGCAGGACTTCTCCGAGATATGGAACGGTCGTTTCGTTCTGTTCTGCTTTATCGTCACAGTACTCTGCGTCATTTTCAGCTTCATCTGTTCTCTTTTACTAAAAAATAACGAAGCCCGCGGCGAGTTCACGCAGGCTTCGTTCCGTTCAAGTGCCGCACTTTTGGGCATCAGTTTTATTCAAAATATTTATGGAAGCGCCGGTATTGCGCCCATGATGATCATCGGCTCCGTCCCCCTCTATAACGTCATGGCTGTCATCCTGCTTGAATGCACGCGCACGGACCGCTCCGATAAAGGGAATCGAAGTGCACTCGTCAAGCAGACCTGCCTCGGCATCCTGACTAATCCGATCATCCTCGGAATCCTCATCGGTCTCTTTTGGTCAGCCTGCCGTATCCCGCAGCCGGTCATCCTCTCAAAAACCATCCGCTATATCGCTAATCTTGCCACCCCGCTCGGTCTCATGGCAATGGGTGCAAGTTTCCACTTAAAACAAGCCGTCACAATGATCAGACCGACCATTGCCGCCACGTTTTTTAAGCTTGTACTATTTTGTGCGGTCTTTCTTCCCGTTGCCGTTCATTTTGGCTACCGTGGTGACAGCCTCATTTCCATTCTCATCATGCTCGGTTCACCGACGACGGTGAGCTGTTTTATCATGGCAAAAAGTATGGGACACGACGGAACACTTTCTTCCGGCGTCGTCATGATGACAACGCTGTTTTCTGCTTTTACGCTCACCGGATGGCTGTATTTGCTGAAAATGTTGGGACTTTTCTAAACCAGCATTGCAGTGTCGGTTCTTTCAGGCATCACCTTATTAAAATCTCAGTGTTTCCGGCATCTTTGTCAGATGACACGAAGCGCTTAGCGCAGATCCTGCTGTCTCTTATTTGCAAACATAACGATGGCGAACATGAAAACGACAACGGTATATCCCGCAACGATGATCATATGACCCGCCATTCCGCCCAGATCACCTCTCACGGCGCCTCTTGCCGCCTCCACGATATGATAGAACGGCAGCATTTCACAAATTCTTTTCAATCCGCCGCTCAAGGCACCCACATCCATCCAGATCCCTCCTAAGATCGCCGACAGGGAAATAATCACGGAGCATAAGCCCGGCGCCGCCTTCTCGTTAAAAACCGTACCGAACAATAGTCCAAACCCGATAAAAAGCAGATCCGCCGGAACAAGTACCGCCATTGCCAGAAGCAGCCCGCCGATCTGAAACGAAAATCCGGTAAATAAACCAATCACAACGGACGCAGCATACGTGATCAGGCTCTGCAAAACGGCAATGACCAAAAGTGGCAGAATATAGCCGCCGATAAATTCTGACGCTGCCATCGGCGACGCATACAGGCGCATCAAAAACGCGCTTCCCCTGTCTTTTGCGATCTGCAAACATGTAAACAGCATCACAAACGTTAATCCAAACACCGCGATCCCGCTTGATAGATAATCGATCCGAAAGATCACCATATTCGCCTGTGCGGAAATATTCTCATTCAAAACCGTCATGATCAAAAGCATGACCAGTGGAAATCCCAGACAAAACAGATAACTGATCGGGTCACGCAATAATTCTTTCGCATTTCTTCTTGCAAAAACAACCGTTCTCATTTCCCATCCTCCATATCTTGGCATCAATCCCTGATCTCTCCACTTTTCGCAGCATTGGTGTTTCCTGACCAATTTTCACGCTGTTTCCGCAATCGCGATAAACGCTTCTTCCAGCGTATCCCTGCACGTCTGTTCTTTCAATTCCCCGACTGTCCCAAATGCCGCGATCATGCCATTGATCATGACCGCCACATGATCGGACAATGCTTCGGCTTCCTCCATATAATGCGTCGTGAGCACGATCGTCACATGTCGCTTTAAGCTTTCGATCATTTTCCAGAGTTCCCGTCTTGCCAGTACGTCAAGTCCCAGCGTCGGCTCATCCAGATAAAGAACCTCCGGCTGTGTGATCAGTGCCATCGCAATGCTAAGTCTCCGCTGCCACCCTCCGGACAGCAATTTTGCTTTTTTCCCTGCAACCTCATCCATGCCGCACTGACCGATCATCATATCCGCCCGCCCGGAAGCATCCCTCTTAGAAGCCCCGTAAATCTGCGCGATCAAAACCAAATTCTCTCTCACGCTCAGATTCGGGGCAACCGCTGTTTCCTGCGGTGAAAGATTGCTGACTTTTTTTACTTCAGAAAGCTCACTTATGATACTATGTCCCATAATGTAAGCATCCCCCTCCGTCAGTCTGCTGAGTCCGGACAACATGCGGATCGTCGTGGTCTTACCGGCTCCGTTTACGCCAAGCAGAGCAAACAGCTCACCCTTTTTTACCGTCAGCGAAATATGATCCACCGCCCGTTTGGTCCCAAAATCCTTGACCATATTCTTCACCTCTATTGCATATTCCATATAGATGCTCCTCCTTCCAGAAGAATAACTTCGGTTTTACGCCTTTATGATGTGGCTTTGTCCCTCTGTATCAGCTGTTCGTTAATACGCGCAACCTCCCTGCGGCAGATCATGATCTGACATGTCCACACTACCGTATAAGTAAACACCATACTTAAGAAAACACTGATAAACGAGATCAGGTATCTGCCAAGTCCCCAGCAGAAAATACTGACCGGGACCCATACAAATGCCGTCAGCAAAAAATGTACCACCGCCTGCTTTACCATACTCCATCTGGCAATATCCACAATGACCGAACAGCACCCAAACGCAAATCCGATCAGCCCGCAGAACAGCGTCTGCACCATCAGCGCCATAAAAGGATTCTCAAAAAATGCCGCATATTCCGGCACCAGCTCAGGCATTGCCTGTACATTGCCAGTCGTATTTACCGTATTCACTGTCTTGATCATTAACACAATGATATTCACAGTCACACAGAGCGCAAAGCTCACGACTCCGCGGCTCAAACTTTTCTTTAACATTGCACATCTTCCTTCCTGCTTCAAAATCATTCCGCTTACCAGGGCATATCATTTTCCATATTGATCAATAGAACTCTTTTCCCATCAGGCTGTCCCTGATCCTGCTGACATAACGCCTTGATACATATGTCTCAATATCTGCCTGCAAATACATATGAATCGTTCCGGACATGCTTGTGTCCATCCGGCGTATTTTTTTGATATTCACGATCTCAGAATTGGAAATTCTGACAAATTGTTTCTTTAGGCTTTCCTCCAGTTCATAGAGTCTTGCATGAACGAGATATGTCTTATCCCTCGTCTGGGCATACACGCGCTGTCTTGCCGCATAAAAGCGAATGATCCCGCCCTGTGTGATCCTTACGGCATCCCGATCGTCATAGACTGTGATCGTCTCATCCACAGCCTCGGAAACAGTCTGCCTTAATTCCTCCAGCTCCTTCGTTTTTTGCGCACCGCAAATCACGATCTCAGGCTCTTTATACTTTTCATGTATCCAAAAAGAAATTTTCATTTTTGCTCCCATCCGTTTGCTTTAGCACGCACTCAAATCTGTCATGCCGGCACAGTCGACACAAACAATCCATGTGAAGATTAAAATCACTTAGCGAGGTATTTTCGAGCTTAGTGATTTCCTTCACACTTATACCCTTCTGCCTGCTTCATCAGACACGGAAACCTTTGTTGAAAATTTTTTTCATTCCCAACTCTAAATCTCTATGTCAGTGAGCATATCATAAAAGCATTGTGCTGTATTCCTAATAGCGATAAGCGGTCGTTTTATACAAATAAACGGTTATGTTATGCTGATTTACAAGAAAGCAGTATAACATAACCGTCAGTAACAAAACAGAATAAATTTCTTTTCTTTTACAAAAGGCATACATACGCATTGATGGATCATTACTTTTACTTTCATCCGTATTTGCGCTGCAATTTTTTTGACATTTTCGGTTTTTCTTTCATCATTTTTTTACGCGCAAACCGTTTTTGAGAAATAAAAATATAGTAACCGTTTTCCTCAATCACTTTGACACCGCCAAATACAGTTGCCAGTTTATTTTTATACCATTCATACCGCTTGGTGACCATAACAAAACTGCCGCCATACTTCAAATGTTGAAAACCGCCTTCAATAAATTTTTTCGGCACATGGAAATCCGCATGATACGGCGGGTTTGACAAGATCAGGTCAAAATCATGTTCCCCGACAGACGTGAACCCGTCGCTTTGGAAGATATGGATCGCTTCAAATCCATTATATACGGCATTCTTTTTTGCCATTTCAACAGCAACAGGATCGCAGTCAGCCATTGTAACATTTTCTGCGCCGGAAAACTGAGCAGCATAGATACCGACCACTCCATATCCGCAGCCGAGATCCAGTATTTTCTGTCCTGAATGAAATTGAATTTTTGAAAGCATCGCAATGGTTCCTTTATCAATATCATTAGGCGAAAACAGAGAACTCTCCGTATGCATTTTAAGATCAATTCCATTGATTGTCCGCTCTATCATATCAGATTCTCAAGATCACTTTCACAACTTTGTATCAATAGAAGCACCTGATAAGAATCATTGGCATGTTTTACATCGTTCATACTGAGGTAATACGCTGCAAATAAAATTTCGATACATTCCATCACACATGGAATTGCCTTTTTTTCGTTTTCAGATAGCTGAATCACACTTTCATATCCTGCAAGCACCAGGCCTGCGATATCGATCCATTCCATTTTGGTAAAGGCGTCCTCTGTCTCCTCCGCTAACAATCCGCTCAAAAAGTAGCAAATATCAAATATCCTGATGTTTCTCTGGCTCAGATCAAAATCAATATATCCGGAGAATTTGCCTTCAAAAAATAAGAAATTTCCAAAATGAACATCCCTGTGGATCAATTGCTTTGGCAGGGAATCATATACGGATTCTAACGCTTCCACTGCTTTTCCATATTCTTCTTCCCTTATGATCTCCCATTCATTCTTTACTAAGTTTTCCCGTACCCAGCCTTTCATCTCCTTTAACAGACTATTGTCCCAAAAGCCGACTTCCCCTTCGCATCTCAAAAATGCAGCATGTAACTGTGCAATTGCACAGCCCATTTCCCGCGCAACTGCTTTATCTTTCATATTGGAAATATTGCTTCCCTTTAATTTTTTTGATATCCAAAAATAATGACCCTGACACTCAGCATATTGATCCCCCAATGCCGTAGGAACTGTCTTTGCAACCGGAATCTCACAGTCTGACAGTATTTCCGATATTTTGATATTTCTTTCTAACTGCTCCTTGTCACGATACACTTTTATGACATAAGAATGATTGATTTCCCATACTGAGGGATAGATTTGTAACAATTGCCTGCACTCAATCTCCCATAAAGGCAGGACCTTTTCTATTTTTTCTTTCATTTTCTGATAACGCACCTTTTCTTTTGAAATAATCCTTCTGATACTTGCCCCCGATAAATGATAAATATTTGCAAGCTGTCCGTTTTTTCTTCCTTCCAGATGCTTCAAATAAATATCCTGATTACGTTTCTCTAACTCGATTTGATAGTCCGTCTGCCGCTTTCGCTTACCATAGCTTTCTTTTGGTATATACAAATAACCGCCCTGATAATAGGTTCGAATCATTGAAAGTAATTCTTCGGGTAAAATGTCCTTCGCATTGATATATTTCATTGATATTCCTCACTCCATAAACCTCTATTTCATTATAACAGACGATATTTGTGTGTAGGTGATCATCTTTGTTTCTGAATAAAATGTGATCACACAAACAGGATTCCCGGTTAGTTCAAAAAATCCCCTTGTCTTCGTCCGTCAGGGCAAATACAAGGGGATATGCATATCATATTATTCCATTTTATAAGGCTTCAAACACTTTGAAAAACAGAGATCGTAAGCCATCACTCATTGTATTCGATTCTCGCACGGATATGCTGCATCCGCGCATCCAGACGCGCACTCTCTTCGGCGCATTCTTTTAATTCCGCCGCGATCTCCTCAGCGCAGTCCAAATCTTTTTTATATCGCAACTTGTGTTCCAGCGACGCCCAAAAATCCATCGCGATCGTGCGAAGCTGCACTTCCACACGCATCATCTTCTTTTCATCCGCAAGGAAGATCGGCGTCTCTATGATCAGGTGCAGACTGCGGTAGCCATTACCTTTCGGATGGCGGATATAATCCTTCGATGACACAAGCTCCACATCATCCTGCTGCAACAGATATCGGGCGATCAGATATACATCCTCCGGAAAAGAGCAGATGACCCGGACGCCTGCGACATCATTCAGGTTCCCTTCAATATTCGCGACTGTCTGCGCAAGACCCTTCCGCCTTAACTTTTCCGCAATACTGTGCGGGTGCTTTAACCTTGTTTTGATCGTTTCGATCGGATTGCGGTCATATTGTTGTGAAAGCGTCTCATTCAAAACGCGGATCTTGGTTTCCACCTCCATGATCGCACAGCGATAGCAAGCCATTAAAAAAGAAAATTTCTGCCCGATCTGCTCTAACTGCGAAACCTCTATCAATTCTGCCGCGTTCTCCGCCACATCTACTACGGCTATACTTTTCCCTGCCGCATTGTTCTTTTTATTTCCACCAAACACCTTATATGATCCTCCGGTTTCTGTTGCTGGTATCATGTCTGTCGCCATTATACCATAAAACCAAACCGGAAAAACTTATCTTTCTATGAAGATTTTATAATCTATTTTCTAACTGACAGTCATACGGTTCCGCCTCAACATGCTTTTGATCGTAAACCTGTGCCTCAACACACCCCATTTTCTCATAAAAACGCTGACTCTCGACTGCTGAATGCGCCGATATATACAGTTTAGAAGCTCCGTGTTTTTTTGCCCACTCTTTTGCTGCCAAAAACAAAACAGTTCCGATTCCGTTCCCGCGCAATTCCTCCGACACATGGATGCATGACAGATCTAAGTATCTCTGCTCTCCGCCCGACAGCATGCTTTCCACAGAAGTGAATCCTTTCAATTTTCCTTCATAAAAAGCGCCATATACAAAACCATTCGTTTCGAGCGTATGCTTTAGGCAGACGACCAGTGTCCGGTAATCTTCTTCGGACCAGTCATCAATAAACGGGTCCTCCCTGATCACCCATCCGTCTTTTTCCCTGCGCCGGCATTTTGTCACAACCTGACGTCTGTTAAAGTCCCGGAACAATTCTGTGTTGATCTCATCCGCATGCAATTCCCGATATTGAATTTCATTTTTCATACTTATCGATTCTTTTTCTCTCATTTCTGTTTATTTTTTCGTTCTCTGCCGCTCTGCCTTTTCACGGTATGCCGTCCCTGCTATGATTCCGCCTTCGTGTATTCCGGCATCGTCATGGCTTCCATATCGTTTGTCACAAAACCAGCCGTATGTTCAAACTCCGCATAAATATGTCCGTCCTCTGAAACAATCACGGCAAAAGAAGCCCATCCGTCCGTCGGTACTTCGACAGTCAGCCGTTTTGCCGTTCTTCCCTGCTCAAGCACGACGGCTTCTTCTCTTACAAATCCGATTTCCGCCGGGAGGCGAAAGCTCATTTCATAATCCTCCCGAAACAACACCGCCCTCATAAAATCGTCCACTTCTCCGCCAAAATACTCCTCAAATTGTCCCGCATTCGTATAGACTGGTTCCTCCCTGCAATATTCCCCATCCACAGATACCCGGTTTCCCAAACCAAGCTCATAATCCATTCCGGTTGCAGATACCGTCAGTACGTAAGACGAAGTTTCCCCGTCATCATTCTTTGACCAAACAAACGAAACATACTGCTCCTCATCTTCCTCATAAGGTAAAATCTTTGCAATCGCCAATTCTGGCGTTACAAACCATGCCTCACCTGTTAATGCTCCTGTATGGTAGAAATATTGACAAAACAACTCAAAGGTAAAAGACTCTTTCGTCTGCTCCGCGATCACAAACGTTCCGTCCAGACCCGTATGTATCTGCGTACGGTTCCACTCGCCGCAAAAATCCGCCGCCTCCTCCACCGGACCTCTCAATTCATAGATCCGTTCTCCAAGCTCCCGCTCGATATTCCTTGCCGCTTCTTCAATCTGCGCGTCTGTGGTAAGAGGTACCGCATCCGCGCTGTCCGTATTTCCCGCGCTGCCGTCCCCGCCCCTATTCTCAGATACGTCTCCATACAATCCTGATCCGCTCCAAGATGTGGAAATCCCGGTGTTTTCCGTCTCATTCCGTCCCGCTCCGCACGCTGCCGCGCCGAGGCAAAACAACACCGTGACCACGGCACAGAATCCTTCTTTCATCCGTCTTCTATTCATCATTCTGTCTACGCTTCCCCTATTTCAGATCCGTTCGTTTCTGTCAGTTCCGTTTTCCATATTTTGAAACCGGTCACTGCTGTCATCTCCGTTTTTCCTGCTCAGCGTCTATCCTGTCAAATACCACCGTCACTGTAAAGACATCCCCGTCAAGCGATGCACTCATGACAGCTCCCATTTTTTCCGCCAGAGAGCGCGCAATCGCAAGTCCGAGTCCCGTGGAACTTTTTGCCGATGCACCGGTTGTCCGCGCGTTGTCGGCACGGTAAAAACGCTCAAATACTCTGTCTATATCGATCTGCTCCGCGTTCTCCGTTCTGTTGGCGCATGAAAAAACAATCTGTCTTTCCCGCGCCTCAAGGCTGATGCGCACATCATCCCTTCCATGTTCTAAGCTGTTCTTGATCATATTTAACAGCATCCGACCGATCATCATTTCGTTTCCGTTCGTATAGACACGTTCCTCACAGACCGTTATCCGCGGTTCCAGCCCGCGGGCCTTGCAGTCTTCATAAAAAGAAAAAACTGTATCATATACAATCCGGTTTAACTCCACACATGTAAGCTCCGGCTGATACGCGTTGTCCTGAAGCTTCGCATACAGAAAGAGTTCATCCAAAATCCCGCGTAACGACTCCAGCCTTTTTCGGATGATCGTGATATAGCGCGCCTGATCCTCTCCTGATACAGCCTCCTCCAGAAGCTGAACATATCCGTCCAAGGAAGTCAGCGGCGTTCTGATATCATGGGAAAGATTCGCGACTGTCTCCCTGATCACTTTTTCCTGCGTTTGAACCTCCCGGCGCTTTTCCTCCGACTCCACCAACAGTTCATTCAGCTCGTCCGCTAACCGCCCCATTCCAAACCACATACTGTCCGCCGTCACTTTCATGTTCGTCTGATGGCTTTTGATAAATTGAAGCTGGCGGCAGATGCTCTTCATCTGCCGCCGGTACCGGATCATGATGCTTCCTGCCGCCGCTGCCATGACTGACATGCAGACAGCCGCAAATATCCATAACCATTCCATACCGATCTCTCCTGTCCGGTTCCCCGGACTGCAACATGCTCTTATGTTTCCTGATCATTTCTCTCATATTGCCTGATGCTTTTCGTATCATGTCAGCGCTGTATGCGTCCCGCTAAATCACCTCACATCCCTCTTTCGGTAAATAATACCTGAAATGACAGCCGCTATCAGGACATACACAACAGCGAGCACCAAAAAGCCTGCAGTCTGCCTCAGCGTACTCTCAGTGGTCATATTGGCTGTTGCATTCGTTAGCGCAATCTGCAAAATATCAAACGAGTCCGCTGACGGTATCAACGCATGTACTGCACGATTCAGATATCCGGCAACCAATTGAAAAATACCGCTCGCAAGCAGAATTCCGGTCGTCATGGCAAATGCCGTACTCCTTGTAGCCATTGTAAACAGCGCGATCAGGCATCCCCACGCAACATGCAGCACATATTGCATGCCAAGAGCCTCCGCCAATGCACCAGAATTCTCAAAAATCAAACGTCCGCGGAAGAAAATGGCGCTCGCCGCCAGATTGGTGATACAAAACACGGAAAACAGAATAAATACCTGCACCGCAACAGCCGGCAGCTTGGAAAGCGCGAGCATCTCCCTCCTTGGTATCTGCCCCGCAATATTTTTGATATATCCCTTCTTCTGTTCCGCATTGACAAACAATGGAACAAAGATGGCGATAAACACGACAAGCAGACAACTGTTTAGTTCGGACATCAGCATATCTCCCGCAACAATCTCTCCGCTTATCCAGCTTTCGTCCGTAGGAGCGCTGATCCCAAGCGTAAATCCTTCTCCGTCAAAGTCACCCTCTCCCGTACTAATAAATCCGTCTGAAAAACCGCTGGCAAAACTCTCCGCCGGTGTCTCATCCTCCCGGCTCTCATTTTCCGTCACTTTCTGCTGAATCTGTTCTGCTCCCTGTGTTTTCTGCTCCTTTTCCATCATCCGCAGATCCACATTCACTGCAAACGTGGTCATAACGACAATTCCCACTATCACGGCAATACTCACATAAATTGAAACCGTATGAATCAAACGGTACAATTCCATTTTAATCAGTCCGATCATTCTTTTCCACCTCCAGTCAAATTCAGGAAATACTCCTCCAAAGACTCGCTCTTTAAGGCAATGCCAAGCACCTTGATGCCTTCTTTTGAAAGCGCCATCGTAATATCGCCGCTGTCATCCAGACGCTCATAGATGTGAATGGTATATTCATCCTTCACCTGATAATTCTGAATACCCAGTGCCTCAATGACCGTGCAGGCACGCCCCGAATCGTCCGTCTTTAGCTCGATGCGCTCACAGCATTTTTGAAGTAATTCCTCTCTTGTCAATTCTTCCAGCAGCGTACCATTATGAATGATGCCGTAATTCGTGGCAAATTTGGAAAGCTCATCTAAAATATGACTGGAGATCACGATTGTGATATGTCTTTCTTTATTCAGTTTCATTAAAGTCTCACGGACTTCCGCAAATCCCTGCGGGTCTAAGCCGTTGATCGGCTCGTCTAAGATCAACAGATCGGGATCTCCCACAAGCGCCAGCGCGATGCCGAGCCGCTGTCTCATCCCAAGTGAAAAATTGCGCACTTTTTTCTTTCCCGTATCAGCAAGTCCTACCGTCTCCAACAGTTCCTCAATATATCCTTCCCTGCGCACACCCATCGCCAGACATTTCACTTTTAAGTTCTGTCTTGCCGTCATATCGGGATAAACGCCCGGCTCCTCGATCAGGGCGCCGACCCTGGAACGCTCCAGTGTCGCCTGTCCGGAAGCTTTACCGAAAATCCTGTAATCGCCCGTTGTCGCATGAGCAAGCCCGCTGATGATGCGCAGAATCGTCGTTTTTCCCGCGCCATTTCTCCCGATCAGTCCGTAAATATCCCCCTGTGCAACATGAAGACTCACCTGATCTAACGCTTTATGCCTGCCATATTGTTTTGTCATCTGGTTTGTTTCAAGCAGCCATTCCTTTTCCATCGCTCTCCTCCTTCTAAAACAGCCTGCGCATCCTGCCCTCCGGTCATGATCTGTCCGACGTTCGATCAATAACAGGCTTTTGCATCTGCTGATGTTCTTATCATACATCACAGGCGTCAAAGAAACGCTAAGCAAAGTTAAAGAAATGGTAAAGATGCTCTTATTTTGCCATTTTGAACCCGATTCCCCATACCGTTTCGATATATTCTTTTTCCGTTTCCGCTTTTATCTTTTTTCGGATATTACTGATATGAACATTGACTGTCTTGTCCTCCCCGATATAGTAATCCTCCCATGCATAATCATAAATCTCCTGCTTGGAAAATACCTTATCCGGGCGCATCATCAAAAGTTCAAGTATCCGGAATTCATGTTTGGTCAGATCAAGGGGACTCTCGTTCACACAGGCGGTAAAACCCGTTCTGTTAAGCGTAATCTCCCCGTATGTTAAAAAATCATGTTCTCCCTCATCCCCGGCATCCCCCGCGCGCCTCATAAGCACACCGATGCGGGCGACAAACTCCTTCACTTCAAACGGCTTCGTCATATAATCTTCCGCCCCTGCCGTCAGAAGGTCCACTTTACTCTCAAGGCTGTCCTTTGCAGAGACGACCATGACCGGAACAGATGCCTTTGCGTTGCCGCCATGCAGCTTCTTCAGAACTTCTTCCCCATGCATCCCCGGCAGCATCAGGTCTAGTATAATGACGGAAAATCTATCACTCTCCGCCCGCAGAACCCCCTCCGTACCGGAAAACGCCTGCACACAGGAATACCCCGCTTTTGTCAGCGCCTCACGCATGACATTGTTAATATCTGTATCATCTTCTATGATCAGAATCGGTCTCATCATGACTTCCGCTCCATTCCATTACCGGATTTCTTTCATTACTGACTTTCTTTCACAAGTGTTTTTGTCATAATAACTTTTTCAATATGGCATTTTCCATAATGACTATTAATCCAAGTCTTGTCCTCACAGCAAAAGTTCCGCTCCCCTTACGATTCTGTCCCGGTATGGTTCACTGCACGGTAATGACAGCAACCGGTCAACGACAGCCTCATCGTCCCAATAGTGCATGGGATAAGCGTGTGCGGTCTCCACATGTCGCATAAAAAAGTCAAACCCGAGCGCGAATTTTTCGCCCTGTCTGCCATCCAGCGGCAGGCACGCAAGATCCATGCGCTCACCCGAAAGCTTTTCTATCTCGCCCTTATATGCGCACTCCATGCCGCGCGCATCCTCTTCACTCTCTCCCTCCCAGGTCCACCAGTTTAAGTCTCCTGCGTGAAAGATATGCCGCTCCCCTGCTTCTACTACAAATGCTACACCCGCGTCCGTGGAACGTAACGTACGGATGCAAAGCAACGATGAATCCTGCCCGTCCGGTCCATTTCCTTTTCCCACAAGGACTTCCTCCCCCGTTTTCACGAAGATGATCCGCTCATATTGCTCGTTTGTCACTCCCTGATGTAAAAAGAAATTCCGGTTATATTTTCTTTTGATATCGTTAGAAAGAATATAAAACACATGCGGATGCGCGCGCAATTCTTCTTTGGTAAACACCGAAAAACTGAAATGATCCTGATGCACATGACTGGCAAACACATACAACGGCATGTCAGTCCTAATCGGCGGCAGCGCCCCTTCATAATAGTCAAACAGCATCGCACATTGTGCAAGTTCTATATAAAATCCACTGTGGTAAATGTGTGTGACCTTCATTTCCATCCTGCTCTCCTTGCCTTATCCGGCGAAACGTCCTATAATACAAATAAATCGAAGAATCTAAAGACCATCATAGAAACTGCGAAGCAGTTTCTAAATTCTAAAGTGCATCATAGAAACTGCCTTGCAGTTTCTATGATCTAAAGACCATTATACATAAAACAGTTCAAAATAACAACGGAGGTTCTATATGAAACTGATCTCATGGAATGTAAACGGACTGCGTGCCTGCATGCAGAAAGGATTTCTTGATTTTTTCTCTGAAATGGACGCGGATATCTTTTGTATTCAGGAGAGCAAACTCTCGGAGGGACAGCTTACGCTCGACCTTCCGGGTTATCATCAATATTGGAATTATGCTGAAAAGAAGGGTTATTCCGGAACAGCAATCTTTTCTAAAAAAGAACCGGTCTCTGTTACATACGGGATCGGTATCCCCGAACATGACCATGAGGGGCGCGTCATCACACTGGAATTTCCCTCGTTTTATACGGTGACCTGTTATACGCCGAATTCACAGCGGGAGCTTACCCGTCTTTCCTACCGTATGGAATGGGAAGATGCATTCCTGCATTACATTCAATCATTGGATATGGCCAAGCCGGTCATTATCTGCGGCGATCTCAACGTTGCCCATCAGGAGATCGACTTAAAAAATCCGAAAAGCAATCACCGCAATGCCGGTTTTACCGATGAGGAACGCGGCAAGATGACTGCTTTTCTTGAAAACGGATTCACCGATACGTTCCGCCATTTTTATCCCGGCCTGACAGGCGCTTACTCCTGGTGGTCCTATATGTTTCATGCGCGCGAGAAAAATGCCGGATGGCGCATTGATTATTTTTTAACTTCTAAACGGCTTGATGAAAAACTGTCAGATGCCGCCATTCACGATTCCGTTTTTGGCTCCGACCACTGTCCCGTTGAGCTGCAAGTCGATTTGTAAAATCCGCTTTGATCCTTAGAATCCGCTTTGATCCTTAGAATCGGCTTTGATTTGTAAAATCGGCTTTGATCTGTAATGTAACTCAAAAAGAGTCTGCGCGGCACACAGACTCTTTTATTAAAGGAAACGCTGATTGAATCAGCGTTTCCTTTAGAAATTTCCGACTTTATAATTTATGAAAAATGATACAGTTGGGCCGCTCCACTTCAAGCTCTTTTCCATTCATGACAAGCAGCCCTTTCTGCGTGTCAACACTGAAAAATGTCATGGTATTAGACTCATGATTCAGTGATACCAAATGCCTGTTATCCGGAAACAGCGCGGCGTCCTTCGGATAGTCCCCGCTGACCGGCAGACAGAGGCGTTTATCAAGCATCCCTGTTTTTTTATCCACCTGATATACAACAACACTGTTGTCTCCAGCATTTGAGCTTACCACATAATGATAATCGATCGAAAATTTGATCGTGCAGGCGGCAGAATTGCTTGCATGATATTCATTCAGCGTAGAGATATTCTGGATTTTTTCAAATTCCGGATTCCCGTTTATTTCTTCATAACGGTACACGTCAATATAATTCTTCAACTCATGCACAATGTAGAGGAAGCGCCCATCTTTTGAAAAGCACAGATGTCTTGGCGCGGATTCCTGTTCACTGCGGATTACATCTACCGGATTCAATTTACCCTTCTGAAAGTCAACACGGTACACATTCACGTGATCCATTCCCGGATCGGCCGCAAGCAGATAATGATTGTCACGCGTCATCTTCACGCAGTTGACATGCGGTCTGAAATTGCGCTCCGCAATGCTGCCAAGCCCTTTTAAGTAAATCTCATCCGTGATCTTTCCGATATTGCCGTCCTCATTTAAGGCGAGCATCGTAATCTTTCCGTCATGGTAGCCTGCCACAAACAGAAAGCGGTCTTCAAAATCCGTGGAAAGGTAACAGCCGCGCATGCCGTTGATCGAGGCGTGATTGATCAGTTCTAAAGTACCGTCCTCACGAATGAGAAAAGATTCAACGCCAAAATCCGTAATGGAATAGAAATACCGGCGGTTATGAGATATTGTCACATAAGACGAGTTCGTGATCTCTACCTCGCCTTTTTCCGTCATTCTTCCTTTTTTGACGTCCACATCATATACCTTGATACCGCGATTGCCTCCCATGGTATAGGTCGATACATACGCAACATACTTATCCGCGCTCATCTTCGCTTCCTCCATTGATCTTATTCCCGCACGCGGCGGGTCGTTCCCTTATGCGTCCTGCGTATCTTCACAGCCGCACGGTCCCTTGTTTCCCCTAAAAGGGGGATAGTCCTGATCATCGCAGTGATCTCTTGTAAACGGTGAGAACGGGTTATCATCCCGTCTTGCATTCTGTCCCGGCGTGCCGCACGGACGTCTGTCCTCACAGCCGCATTCCGGTTCTCCACCCGAACGTCTCTCTCTGCAGCCGCATTCCGGCTCACCGCATGAACGCCTCTCTCTGCAGCCGCATTCCGGTTCCCCACACGAACGTCTCTCCTCACAGCCACATGATTCGTCGCCGTGATTACAGCAACATAACAGAAGTAAGAGCACAAAAATGGAATTCATCATACGATCTCCATTGTGATTTTACTACTACTATATGCTCTTCTTCATAATGCGTGTACGGATATATCGAAACGTCCTCTCCTCTCCGTCGCGCGCAAGCATGCGCAGCAGAAATTCAAGCTGTTTTCTTGTTTTTGGATGGATCAGCATATGATCGCTCGCCTGCTGATAATATTCGAGCGGCGAAGAATCCGTATATGCTTCTCCCTTATAGACTTTTGACGCTGCCATCCGGTCCGCGAGCATCTCTAAGACAAACCGCGTCGGCATGGGCATTGGCTCCATCTTCTTTGTCTCTAAGCTGTAATCCGTCCAAAACTCATAGTGATGCCGGTTCCTGCCCTTATGATGCATCCATGCAAGCGAATACCCTTTCGCTTCTCTCTCCCCGGCATTCGGACTTCTTGTACCCTGATAATATCTTGCTCCGGTGAGCAGCTCTGTCGGCATGTATTTTGACAGATCATGCGTCATTCCCTGCTTATAGAGTCCGAGACGAAAACAATACTTCATCACCAACAGCTTATGCTTCGTGATCGTCTTCAGATGTTTCTTCAGTTTACTCATTCCCTGATCCCGCTTTCCCTATTTTGCGCCTTTTTCTGCGCACGCCCGTTTTTCCGGTCAGCCCTGTTTTCTTTTTCCTCCTGCCTTATACCGATCAGCACCTGAATACTCCGCTGCGCTGCGACCGTATATCCTTCCGTTTTCCATTCCTTTACGGCAAAGCTGTCCTCCAGCGCCGTATCCATAACAAGACACCATGCATAACCCTTTTTCAGCTTGGGCAGTGCAAAGCGGTGCTCTGACCAGTGCATATTGTAGGCAACATAGATATCTTCATCTTTTTCTCCCTTTTGGTTTCCATATGTGCCCGCATACATCAGCCCGATATGCCATCCGTTGTTCCCCGGCCGGACCCGGTAAGCCTCATCGGAATGAAAGGAGATTTCGGGATATCCGCACGAAAGACGATCCACATTGCTGCAAGCGCCTTTTTTACGAAACACGGGATGAGCTGCACGAAACGCCAGGAGATTCTTTACAAAACTCCGCTGCCTGTCCACCGAAACACCACGTCCCCAGTCTTTCCAGCCAATTTCATTATCCTGACAATAAGGGTTGTTATTCCCCTTCTGCGTATTGCAGTCCTCGCTGCCCGCCATCAAAAACGGCGTTCCCTGTGAAAGCACGACCATCGCCATTGCGTTTCGCATCTGTTTCATACGCAGCCTTACAACAGCGGACTTCCGGCTTGCTCCCTCCACACCACAGTTCCAGCTGTAATTATCATCCCTGCCGTCCCTGTTATTCTCGCCATTTGCATCATTGTGCTTGTAATTATACGATACAAGATCATTGAGTGTAAATCCATAATAGTTTGTAACATAGTGCAGTACGCCATTTTTATCGGGATTTGTGACAAAATGCCACATCATTGTCTGCAGCATTCCGCCGTCGCCTTTTAAGTATCTGCGTGCATCCACCATAAACGCATCCGTTGCCTGAGCAAGATTGCGGTATTCCGGCAGCTCGCCGCCCGCATAAATCTGTTCATACGGAAAACCTGAATAAATCAGCTTTGTATTACTAAAAAGCGGCTCCGTCGCAAGAAGCGTTACAGGAATGCCGTCACCCATGAGATGGACTCCGTCTATATGGTATTCCAGCACCCAGTATTTCATGACTTCTAAAATATATCCCTGTTTGCATGAATCCGGAAAATAAAACTGGCAGATCACTTCTATCCCGTTCCGATGCAGTTCACGGATCATCCATTTCAGTTCATCCACACAATTCCCACCCGCCGCATAGGACGCTTTCGGTGAGAAATAAAACGCATCGCAATATCCCCAGAAGTTGATGCGTTCCTCCCATCCGTCAGGCTCGTCCATATAATGCCGCACGGCATACTGCATCGTGTCTTCCCCTTCCTGCCAAAAACGTTCGGAGAACTCATAGAACGGCATAAACTCAATATTTTTAACACCGAGCTCTTTCATATATGGTATTTTCTCGATCACACCCGCAAAGGTTCCTTTTTTCCTGACACCCGCCCCGGGTGATCTTGTAAATCCTCGCACATGCATGCAGTAAAATACGCTGTCCTCATAGGGTGTCCGAAGCGGCGCATCATCCTGCCAGTCAAACGTTTCCTCCATGATCCCGGCACGAAGTCGGGGCTTTATGAAGGATTCCTGCTTCGATCCCTGTGCGTCCTCCGCATCCAGCGTGTGTTTTTTCCGTACGCCGCCCCAATGCTCGTTTCCGAGAATGCGCTTTGCATACGGGTCTGTAATGATCTCATTCCCATCATAAAAATTATATTCATAAGAGATATCTGCCCGGCGTTCAACGGACAGACAGCAGATATTTCCGATCCGATCCTCACGCCGGAACGGAATCCTGCACTCATTTCCATTCTTACTGTCATAGAGGATCAAACCGCATTCATTCTGTGTATGAAGCACTGCGGCAAAGTTGATCCTGTCTTCCATGATGGTTGCCCCGAGCGGGTATGGGACACCTTTTTTGTGCTCAATCTCTAGTCTCATAATATCAATATCCCTTTATAACAGCTCAGTCTGATATTTTTACAGATTCCGTTTTTTACCACTATTATATGTAGTATAACACAAAATTTTGGCTTTTCCTATCCAAACCTTGCTTTTTTCATTCTCTTTCTGTAAAATGATGGCAGGCATTTCACAATTACCTGAAAAGATACCCGGTTGAAAAAGCCTAAATCTTTAGAGAGTTGGAAAAAGGAGGTTTCACCATGCCTGATAACAAAAATAACGATCCGTTGGCTGACATCCTCGCAGACGAAGCGCTTGTCACATTAGACGTCTATCACGATGACGGCTATACGACCTGTATCGTCGCCGCGATTCTGTCCATCCCCGGATCCGAACGTCAATATGTCGCGCTTCTCCCTGTCGATGCGCAGGGTGAATACAGCCCTGAACGCGCCTGGTTCTATCGTTATCTGATCGATGAAACAGATCCGAATGCCGAGCCCGACATTGAAAACATCACTGATGATGAAGAATTAGAAGCCGTCATTGACCGCTACGACGAATATTTAGATGAGATCGCCTTTGATGAACTGCTTTCAGAAGACGAGCCCTAAAAAAGCTCCCTCAAAAAACGGGACATTTGATATTTCTCGTCACCCTGCCTGTGGATACATGTCATGAGCAGGGTTTTTTTTGCCCTCGTCATTGCCACATATAACAGACGGCGTTCCTCCTCGGTCTCTTCCGGCAAAAAGGCTCTTTTATGCGGGATCACACCCTCATTCAGGTATGGAAGCATCACATGGTCAAATTCCAGCCCTTTACAGGCATGCATCGTGAGGATCCGGATATGAGGCTTTTTTGCTTCGTCCTTCTCATGGGATGACGTCCCTTGTATGTCCGTCCCGGAAGCTGCTGTTACCTGCCCTTCCAAAGCGGCTGACAGCCATTCTTCCAGACTACTTCTTTCTCCCGCTTCTCTCTCCAGCGCTGTAAGAACAGCTTGCTCTTTTTCCGCCTGATCCATGCCTGTCGTCTTGCTAAACAATTCCTTCCTATAACCGATCCCGCTGCAGATATATGTCACTGCCGCAAACGGCGGAAGACCTGCAAGTACAGTTAATTGCTCCCGGAATATGCCAAGCACCTTTGCCGTCGGAGCATGATCCGCATAAAACCGGCAAAGTATTTCTATATTTCCGCCGCTTTGGATCACCGCCTGTCTGCTCACGCCGCGGTATGGCTTATTGATGATCCTGAGCATGGCCGCAATCTTATCCTGCGCCGATACGCCTCCAAGTGCAAGTTTCAGATATGCCAGTATATCTTTTGATACGGGCTGGTCATATAAGTTCCCCTCATTCTTCATGTTTATTCCTGCGGCAGGAAGCCCCTGTTGTACGATCATCCGCTGCATCTGTGCCGCCAGAGCGTTTGTCCGGAGGATCACGGCCGCGGTCTCATTTTCCGGTATCTGCTGCAGCTTCTTTACAAGCATACGCATCTGGTCTTTCTGCTCTGAACAGACAAGGAGCTTCACGGAGCCGCTCTCTGCTTTTATAGCCATGATCTCCTTGTCATAGCGCAGACGATTCTGCGCGATCAGATGTTTTGCCGCCGCAACGATCTTTTGTCCGCTGCGGTAGTTGACATTCAGACGGCAGATCCGGATCTCCGGGTAGTATTTTGGCAGCTCCAGCATGAGTTTCGTATCCGAGCCGCGGAAACCGTAAATTGCCTGATCGTCATCCCCTACTACAAAAAAATGATTCTGCGGCGCTGCGAGCATACGCAGAATTTCAAACTGTATCGGACTAATGTCCTGAAACTCATCCACAAGGATGTAACGGTATTTCCTTCGCCAATAAGCAAGGAACTGTGCATTCCGTTCGTCCTGCAGAATACGCCTGCAGCAGTCGGCAATGTCTTCAAAATCCAATACGCCGAGTTCTCTGCATGCCTCAGTATATTCGTGCCAGACCGCCTCTTCAATTGCTTCCGACCCTGTCCGCTCCGGCTCACATTCCTGCGTCCGGCCTGCCTCCCTACGGTTCTTTCTTCTGCTGATATAAGCGCAAAGCTGTTCCATATCTTGAAACTTTGCGCGGCGCTCATCTGATTGATTCACTATGGCTGCCAATATGTGTCTTTTCTCTTTTTCGGATAAAATACGAAGGGTGCGGTCCGTCTGAGCTCCGTTCAGCATTGCTCCCATCTGTATCGATTCCTTTATCATCCGATAAAATATGGCATGAAATGTGCCAAATGTAACCCCGGTATCTGCTTCCCCGCAGCATTGCAGATACCGTTCCCGCATCTGAGACGCCGCAGCCCGCGTAAATGTCACAACAAGGATATTTTGAGGCAGAACGCCGTGATTTCTGATCAGCGCACCGATGCGCAGCGTCAGCACCCTGGTCTTGCCGGACCCCGGAGGCGCAATGACAACACAGGGGCCGTCCGTATGCATGACCGCATCCGACTGCCCCCTGTTTAACTGTTCGTTATGATTCATAACTATTCCATTTTACGCTCTCCCGGGTATCAGGTGTCTGCCGTTCCCCCAACGGACAAACCCCTGTTCGTATACTTCCCTATGTTGCAAGACGAAAAAGAGTCTGGAAGGAACCTTCAGGCTTTTCCCTCTCAGCCTTGCAGTAATTCGATTCCCTTACGGATACGCGACAAGCTCTCCTCTTTTCCGAGCAGCTCCATGATCTCGGTCGCGCCAGCCGGCGTCATCTGTTTGCCGGATACAGCAGTGCGGACCGGCCACAGCACATAGCCGTTTTTGTATTCTTTTGCCTGTGCATAATCAGTCAGCAGCGCATACAATGCATCATTATTGTAATCGTCCTGTTTTTCCAGTATCGGCAGCAGATCCGTTAAGACTGCCAAAGATGATTCTCTGCTTGTCTTCATTTTTTTATGCGCATACATCTCCGTGTCGTAATCCGGAAGCTCATTCAGAAAATCAACCATTTCTGCAATATCCGGAAGCACTTCAATTCTTGTCCTCACCATCGCGGCAATCTTTTTCAGATCCAGCTTTCTTGTAAGTGCTCTTTCAAGATAAGGCAGAGCCAGCCCGTAGAACCGCTCCTCGTCCATTGCCTTGAAGTATTCGCCGTTCATCCATTTTAGCTTGTTGATATCAAAGACTGCGGGCGACTTACTGATGCGCCGATAATCAAATTTTTCGATCAGCTCTTCCAACGAAAAGATTTCCCGGTTTTCTTCCGGACTCCAGCCAAGCAGCGCAATATAGTTCACAACAGCCTCCGGTAAAAATCCCTGTTCGAGCAGATCCTCAAATGAGGCATGTCCGCTGCGCTTTGCCAGTTTTTTGTGATTCTCATCCGTAATCAGCGGCAGATGGATATAAACGGGCACTTCCCAGCCAAACGCTTCGTAAAGCCTGTTATATTTCGGGGATGAGGAAAGATACTCGTTTCCCCGCACAACATGAGTGATCCCCATCGTATGATCGTCAACGACATTCGCAAAATTATAGGTCGGAAATCCATCCGATTTAATCAGTACCATATCGTCAAGTTCGGCATTGTTGACGGAAATATCCCCATATAGCTCATCGTGGAACGTTGTTACCCCGTCCTTCGGATTATTCTGGCGGATGACATAAGGCATTCCTGCCGCCAGTTTTGCCTCGATTTCCTCTTTCGGCAGATGAAGACAGTGCTTATCATAGATCATGACCTCTTTGCTCTCGCCGGTTTCCGGATCAGTGATCGTCTCACGCAAGGACTCTAAACGCTCTTTATCGCAAAAACAATAATACGCCTCGCCCTTGTCAATCAGCTCTTTGGCATATTTCAGATAGATACCGCTTTTATTGCGTTCACTCTGCACATACGGCCCATATCCACCGTCCTTATCAGGTCCCTCATCATGCGTGATCCCCGCAGTCTTGAGCGTTCGGAAAATGATATCTACCGCACCCTCCACATAACGCTCCTGATCGGTATCCTCGATCCGCAGCATAAACACGCCGCCCTCATGCTTCGCGATCAAAAATTCGTATAATGCGCTCCTCAAGTTGCCCACATGCATTTTCCCTGTCGGGCTCGGTGCATACCTGGTTCTTATTTTCTGCATAGCAATACTCATGCCTTCCTTTCGCTCATTGTATCGATTAAAATAATTGTATCTGTCAAGCAACTGTATCGGCTCCGCACATGCTTACGCTTCGCGATGCACGTCTGCCTCATCCGTCGCCGGCATCATATCCGGTATCTGTTTCGCTGCCTCGCTCTTAAAGCGCGCAACTTCTTTGGCCGCAGCCGGAATCGCGATATTGGTTCCCGCGCCCGCTACACAGCCGCCCGGACACGCCATGCCTTCTATCAGGCATCCGTTCTTTTTTCCCGCCTTGGCAAGCATCAGCATCTTCTTGCACTCAGTCAGACTCTCAGCATGCTCGATATGCACCTCCGTGTCAGGATAATATTCTCTGATGCAGCTTTCTATCGCTGACGCGACGCCTCCGGCAACACCATATCCACGCCCTGCCCCGGTCGCGTCGTCCATATGGTCTGCCGCCTCAATTTCCTCTAAAAGCAGTCCCTTAGCCTCAAACATCCCCGCAAGCTCTTCAAACGTAATGACAAAGTCCACATCGGAACGAATGGTCCTGCGGGATGCCTCCAGTTTTTTGGACGCGCAGGGTCCAATAAACACAACTCCGGCGTCGGGATGGTCTTCCTTTATTTTGCGTGCCGTAGCCACCATCGGCGTCAGCTCATTCGAAATACTTCCGATCGTTTCAGGGAAAAACTTCTTTGCCAGCATCGACCATGACGGACAGCAGGAAGTCAGCAGAAACGGCAGTTCTCCGGTTGCAACCTTTTCCACATAGTGATGTGCTTCCGCCATCGCTCCCATATCAGCACCGATTGCGGTCTCATATACATCGTAAAAACCAAGCTGTTTCAGCGCAGTCTTAAACTGGTCGGGCGATACGTTCACACCAAACTGTCCCGCAAAGGACGGTGCAACCTGGGCGATGATCTTTCTTCCCGACTGCAGCGCGCGGATCAGCTGAAAGATTTGTGATTTATCCGCGATCGCCCCGAATGGACAGTTCACCATGCACTGGCCGCAGGAAACGCATTTCTCACTGTCAATGCATGCACGGTTCTTTTCATCGCTTTTGATCGCGCCGACACCGCATGCCGCCGCACAAGGTCTCACTTGATGCGTGATCGCGTCATAAGGACAGACCGCCTTACATTTACCACAATGAATACATTTCTCCTGATCGATATAAGATTTCCCGTTTACCATGGAGATTGCGCCGCGAGGACATACTTCGCGGCATGGATGCGCAAGACACCCCATACATCTGTCCGTTACAAAATATTGATTCTCAGGACAGGCATTGCACGCAGACGGAATAACCTGCAGGAGCGGCGGTTCATAAAATTTCTCCGTAATATCGCTCTCTTCAACACCCTGGCTGACATGCACCGGCTGATTTTCCGGCCGAAGTGACATTCCCATTGCAAGGCGCATCCGCTCCCTGACAACAGCACGTTCCCGGTATACGCTCTCCCAATAAGGAGATTCGTCACTGTTGACAAGCTTGTAGGGCAGCGCCTCCATATCATCCAACAGGTTCGTCGAAGTATATGCAAGATTTGCAATCTCCTTAAATACGCGTCGTCTGACTTTTCTGACTTCTGTATCAATTCCTCTCATACAGCCAGGTCCCATTCCTTTCTACTCTCCGCAGGCATACACAGATATGTGCCTGTCGACGCATTTATTTTGACACAAAATTAACAATAAGTCAACAGCCCCATCACTTACGATGGGGCTGCGTTCCATAGAAAAGGTCATATTTATTCTTTTTACCTGATCATTTGCAGCGATCAAATCCGGGATTGTATTGATAGAAATTTTTCGGATCGAGCGAATCCTGCGTCATGCGCAGTGCTTCACCGAATCGCTGAAAATGATTGATCTCGCGCTGCCGTAAGAACCGGATCGGATCAATGATATCCGGGTCATCGATCAGGCGCAGAATATTTTCGTAGGTTACACGTGCTTTTTGCTCTGCCGCCATATTTTCCACCAGATCGGCAACTGCATCGCCTTTCGACTGGAATTCACAGGCATTAAAAGGAATTCCCCCCGCCGCCTGCGGCCACACTCCGACAGTATGATCCGTATAGTAAGGCGCAAATCCGGACGATTCGATCTCTTCCATCGACAGATCGCGGGTCAGCTGGTGAACGATCGCGCCAATCATTTCAAAATGTGCAAGCTCCTCCGTACCAATGTCCGTCAGTACGCCTGCAACCCTGCGGTCCGGCATGGCAAAACGCTGGGACAGATAACGCATGGATGCACTCAGCTCCCCGTCCGGCCCGCCGTACTGGCTGATAATGACCTGCGCTGCTTTCGCATCCGTTTTTTTGATGTTGACCGGGTACTCCAGTCTTCTCTCATAACTCCACATTACGCACATCCCCCTTCCCACGGCAGAGGCATCTTTGCCCAATCCCATGCGGTGCCGTACATATCAACATCAGACAGACAGAGCGGCCCGTATTTTACCGCGTATTCTCTTCTCAGGCTGTTTAAGAGCTTCTGATAATGTCTTACAAAATCAAGGGCTTTCCTATCGTCAGGATGCGTATCCGTATATAGAGTCATGTCAATGACTGTAAAGCAAAGAATATCAATATCGTGCAGCATCTCGCACTGTTCTTTTGTCATTGTGATCTGGCAGTCACAGCTCATCGTACGCACCTCCTTCCTGTAAACGGCATACATAATTCAGGAAAGATGGTTCCGTTACACAGACCATCCTCAAGATGCTCATAGGTAATGGCGTTCTTCTGCCACGGCACATATGCCATACCGATCGGGAACTGATTTACACCATCGCGGCTCTCATCAAAAGGGCATTCTTGCATGAAAAAATCTTCTCTCACGTCATATTCCTGCATATAATAGTTATTACTGTACTATATGCCGGTTTCTGCTTTGAAGTGCCAAAAAGAGTTTCGCTGGCGCGAAACTCTTTATCTGCCCTCACCCATAAAGAACAATGCAACCGTTCCCGGTCCTGAATGCGCCCCGATCGTCGGTCCAATGTGATTCATCATAATATTTTCTATGCCAAATCGATTTTTTATCTCGTCTGCAACAAACTGTGCGTCCCCCAGACAGTCCCCATGACTGATCAGCACAATATCATTTTGATCCCTGTAACTTCCCATTCTTTTTTCCATATAATCAACAAGCGCATGCAGTGATTTCTTTCTGCCGCGTACTTTGGCAATCGGAATGAGATGTCCTTCTTCATCTACATGAAGAATCGGCTTGATATTGATCATCGTGCCCAATACGGCTGAAGTTTTACTCACACGCCCGCCCCGGTAAAGATGATTTAAGTCATCAACGGTAAAGACATGTGTAAAGTTCATGACATGCTCTTCGATGTAACGGGCAGTCTCTTCAAACGATTTTCCCTGCTTTTGAAGCTGTACGGCGCGGTAAACGACCAATCCCTCCCCCATGGACGCGGCAAGCGTATCGATCACCTTGATCTCAATATCCGGATTCTCCTCCATCATCTCACGCGCAACCAGATTCGCATTTCCGCAGCTCCCGCTTAAGCCGGATGAAAAGGAAAGATAGAGCAGCTTGTTCGTCTCTTTCAGATATTCGGTAAACTTCTCCCGAAACGTCTCAGGATTGACCTGTGATGTGGATGGCATACTGCCCTCCCTTACTTTTCCATAAAACGTCTTATAATCCAAATCGTTTTCTTCTGAATACGTTTGTCCATTCAACGTGTAATTAAAAAAGAATAAGCCCAAATGATTTTCTTCAATAAAACTTTTCGGCAGATCTGCCGTCGTATTGGTAATGATCTTATAATCTGACATGTTGTCCCCCATTTCCGTCATGAAAGGCATTATCCCTTTCACGCGCTGCCCCTTACGGCATTTTCATTTTAACAGCACCATCTTTATCTTAATCATCATAACAAAAAGCATTGAAAAAATCAATCGACGTTTCGTGGTACCAGATTGACTTCCTGTTTGACGACAGCAGATTGGACAAAAACATAACAGCATTATGATTTCAAATAAAAAAGCCGTTACAAAAATCGGGACGCTGCCTGTCAAAGCCGCTTCCCGATTTTTTCAATTGTCCGCCGTATACTGCGCTTATCTACGCCGTAATTCCGCCGGTCCCGGCGTCTGCCTAACTGTTACTTTTCAGCCTCCGCCTCGTCAGCCGTCGTTTCAGTGCCTTGGGACTGAATGGAAGAAGCGGATACAGATAGCAGCGTCCCGCAAATGTCTTATTTGTCGCAAGCAGAATGATCGTCAGCGCTACGCCGATGATATAGCCCGGCAGATCAAACAGCGCTGTCAGGATCAGCGTCATAATACGCATAAACTTCATGGCATAATCCAGCTCATAATTGGACTGCGTATAGTTTGCGATTGCTACAAACGCCATATATAGAATGACCTCGGAATTGAACCATCCCGATTCCACGGAAAACTCCCCGAGCACAAGACCTGCCATCACACTTAACGGCGTACTTAACATGGACGGTGTATGCACCGCCGCCAGCCTGAGACCGTCTATGGCAAGCTCCAATATCAGAAACTGCCAGAAGATCGGAATGTTCGCGTTCTCTTTCATCTGAATAAACGCAAAGGTCTCCGGTATCCAGTCAGGATGTTCCATCAGCAGCATATAAGTGGGCGTCAGCAAGAAGGTAAAGATCGCAATGATCCATCTGGTCAGTCTCAAATACGTTCCCGTGATCGGTGGAAAATAATAATCGTCCGCATCTTCCATCAGGTCAAAAATGGTAGCCGGAAAGATGATCGCAGACGGAGAATTATCTACAAGTACGATAATATTTCCTTCAAGAATCTGTGAAGACGCCGTATCAGGCCGCTCGGTAAAACGGAATTTCGGAAACGGATTCACCCAGCTGTGATGATACAGACATTCCGCAAGACTTTCCTGATTCATGGTCAGCGCATCTACCTGTATTTCCGAGATGCGCGTGCGGATTTTGTTGAGGAGTTTTTTGTCCACGCGGGAATTCATATAGCAAAGAACAATGTCCGTACGTGAAGATTCTCCTGCCGTACACATCTCCATACATAGGTCTGTACTGCGGATTCGTCGTCTGATCAGAGCCGTATTGAATACGATCGTCTCCACAAAACCGTCTTTGGAACCGCGCAGCGCTTTATCCTTCTCCGGTTCACCGACGTCCCTCGCCGGATAAGTACGCGAATCGATCAGAATCGCCTTATCATAACCATCAATGAATAACGCGAACACACCGCTTAAGATCATCGTCTCGATTTTCTGCTTATCATCCGACAAGTCGGCCTCGACATAGGGCATTTTTTCTTTCATCATTCCCCATGCATCGGCGGGAAGCTCGTCTTCTTTGATATCCAGAAAGTATTGCAACATCTTCTGCATCATTTCATCTTTACAGAAGCCGTCTATAAAGAAAAAGATCGCGTCCCTGCCGCCGATCTTGATCGTCCGGTAGAGCACGTCAAAGCTCACACCTACTCCCAGCTTCTTTTTGAAATATAAAATGTTTTCATTCACATTCGTACTGATCTTACCGTTATCGGGCATAAAAAAAGCCTCCTTCCCGCATGCCTGCGCACCAATGCCGCAGACATTCCTTCCCCAAAATTTCTAACAAAACTTTTTCTTTTTAGGAAAGAATTGCCATCAAAGAAGCCTTTTATACCATTATTCTATTAAGATTTTCCGGTTGTTCCAAAGCCTCCGCGATCCGTACCGGTCAGATGTTCAACCACATCAAAGCAGATCTTCGGCTGATTCTCCATAATGCGAAACTGACAGATCCGGTCATTGACATGAATCTTTGTGTCGCGCACCGCGTATGCCGGCATATACCATTGATCATTGTCGCCGCAGTAGCTGCCGTCTACAACACCCTGATGATTCGTCTGAATGATGCCGAAATTCTTAAACGTCGAACTGCGCGGAACGATATGCGCCTCATAGCCGTCGGGCAGCTTCATTGCCACACCGAGCGGTATCAACTGAAATTCCCCTGCTTTCATGTTCACATCCGCTGCCGCACGAAGATCGATCCAGTCTGATTTTCCGTCAATATAATCCAGTTTTTCGATTGCATCCGTAAAATATTTGATCTTAATTGTCTGCATAGATCCTCCACATTATCATCCATGAAGTTTTCCGCTCCAGCGGATTTCGCCCCCACAAAAAGAGCTGCTCCATAAACTTTTTTATCTGTAATTTCCGCAATACAGAACCGGTCGTTCGGCGTTCCCCGACCGCAGCGTTGCCTGCACATTGATCACACGCTGATTACTGCTTCCCTTCCATAGTAGTTTTGCGTCCTTTTTATCGACCTGAAACTCCCCGTCCACCAGCACGTCAAGCTGCGCAACGACCGAGTCCTGATACAGGTTTTCCCATACCTCGCCGGTATAGAGCCAGACTGTTTTCTGCGGATAGCGCTCTTTGATCTCTTTGATCAGGTTTCTCACATCGGCTTTATTTGCCGGATGAAGCGGATCCCCGCCCGAAATTGTAATTCCCGCTATATATGGCTTATCAAGCGCTTCAAACAGTTCCTGCTTTGCATTTTCGTCAAACGGCAATCCGCCGTTCGGATCCCATGTCATTGGATTCTGGCATTCCTTACAGCAATGATCGCAGCCCGCGACCCATAGTACAACGCGCAGCCCGTCTCCGTTTAACATATCGTCTTTCGTAATATTATGATACCTCATAATCCTGTGGTCTCCTGCTACATGCTTTTTCTATCTTTGATTTCAGCCATTTTCGGGTCATTTAAGCGGCTGTCCCCATGTACGCGGGAATACGCAAGATACCCGTTCATCCGGTCGATCTTCGTCAGATTCCGGCTTCCGCAGACCGGGCATACATCCATGTCAAGCTCCTCGTGTCCGCAATCGTCACAGTAAGAAAGAGACAGATTCACACCCTCATAAAGTCCCATATCCATAGCTCTGCGGATCAGCGTTTTGATCGCCTCCACATTATAGTCGATCGGATATTTGACATACTGGATCTTTCCACCGTTGGACAACTCCCAAAAACGATATTCCAGATCTTGTTTTTCGATTGGCGTAATGTCCTCTGACACATGACAATGAAAACTGTTGCTGACATATTCTCTGTCCGATACGCCCTCGATGATCCCATATTTCGCACGGAACTGTTTTATTTGCAGGCCGCACAGATTCTCCGCCGGCGTTCCGTAGATTGCATAGAGGTTTCCGTCCGCCTCCTTAAACTCATTGATCTTTTGATTGATATGTTCTAATACTTCCAGTGCAAACTGCCCGTCCTCGACGAGGGATTTCCCATTATAGAGCATCTGCAGCTCATTAAATGCCGTTATGCCAAAGCTTGCGGTCGCTGATTTGAGCAGCGGCTTGATCTTATCCCTAAGTCCGAGATGACCACCTAAGAAGCCGCCCTCGCAGTAGGCGAGCGGATTCGTCGAGGCACGCATTTCTCCCAGATATGCATAAGTTCTGATATGAAGCTGCCGGATCAGATTCAGATAATAATCAAGCACCTCATAGAAATCCCTGCTCTCCTGTCTTGCTTTCGCAAGGATCATTGGCAGATGCAGTGAAACGGCACCGACATTAAAACGCCCCACAAACACAGGCACATCCTTCTCATCCGCCGGATACATGCCGCCCCGCTCATACCAGGGCGATAAAAATGCACGGCATCCCATCGGAGAAATGACTTTTCCATATTGCTTATACATGCTTGCGACATAGCCTTTTCCTGTCAGGCTCAGCCAGTCCGGATACATCGTCTTGGACGAACAGCGCACACCAGCCTCAAACACATCCTCAAGCTCTTTTCCGCGTCCGTGCAGATTCTCATCATATAAAAAAACGATTTTAGGGAACAGAACCGGCTTTTTGCATTCCTTTTTTCCCTGTCCTCCGCGTCTCACATCCAGCAGCGTGATCGTTGCCATTTTTTCAAACGGTTTCCTGCCGAGTCCCGCGGTGACAGTGATAAACGGGTAATCTCCCCTGCTGCTTGCAACCGTGTTAAACTTATATTCCCATCCCTGAAATCCCTGCTCAAATTCACGACTTAAGTCCTTTAACGCTTCCTCCTCAGCCCGCTCATTTGCAATACCGAGCGCCGTATATTTTTCCACATATTTCTCATAGGATTTCTCCGCATAGGGCGCTAAGATCTTATCAACCTCCGGTACCGTAAAACCACCATACTGCTGACTTGCCGCACTTAAGACGATATCACCGATCACATCAAACGCAACATCCAGTGTCTTCGGCTCGTTATACCAAATATTGCCCATCTCAAAGCCGCCCTTTAACACGCTTGCAACGTCAAACAGGCAGCAGTTCATCGTATCCCGTCTGGCGCTCATATCATGCACATAGAGATACCCGTCACGGCATGCCTGGATCTCCTCTGTCGTCATAAAAAATTTCTGATATAATTCTTTATTGAACTGATTAAAGATCAGACTCCGCTTCGTCGATACAAGCGCGGAATCCGTGTTGGCATTCTCCTTGTCCCCGACATACATGATGGACTGGCTCTTTTTATACACATCGTCCATCATGCGCACAAAATCCTGTTTATAATTGCGATAATCACGGTAGCTTTTTGCAACAATGGGCTTGACCTGCTCCAAAGCGCTCTCCACGATATTATGCATAACGGGAATCGGAATTAGATCCTTGTCGATCTCATCCACCTTATCGACGACATACTGGCAGATCTGCCGGTTCTCTTCCTCTGAAAATTTGGTCAGCGCGCGATATGCCGATTTGCCGACGGCATCAATGACTTTCTGAACATTAAACGCTTCCGTGCTGCCGTCTTTCTTGATGACTTTCACGCTTCTTTTTGTTGTAAAAAGAGAACGGTAATCGATCTTAGCCTGCTCCTGCGTCTCATTGGTACTGCTCATGTACTCTTTCCTCCCAACCCCCGTTTGAAAAACACCGTCAATATTGTCCTGTTGCCTGTGACTGCCGCTTTCGTTCTTCACATAGTACCATTCATTGATGTTTCTATCAAAAGCACTATATCTTGTTGTCACAACAACAAGTATATACAACTTCTTCCACTGTGTCAACGGATACTTTCTTCAAAATCCCGCTCCCATCAATCGCTTTCACTGCCTCATTGATCTGCTCCACCGGCAGCACAAGTGCAAAACGCACATGTCCTTTGCCAAGCGAACCAAAACTGCTTCCCGGCGTACACAGGACGCCCGTCTTTTCCATCAGTTTCATGACAAACGCCGTATCGTCATCTCCGAAATGCGCAGGGATTTTCCCCCATGCAAACATTGTCCCCTCACTGTCGGGTATATCCCAGCCGATCCCCCTCAGTCCCCCGCAGAGCGCATCCCTCCGCTTCTGATACTCCATGCACTGCTCCTTTACCATCCCGTCAGGACCGGTCAGCGCCGCAATCGCACCATATTGGACCGGCAGAAACGTACCATAATCAATCTGACTGCGCAGGCGCTTAAAGCTTTGCACGATCTCTGCATTTCCTGTCAGAAAGCTTACCCTGGCTCCCGTATAATTAAATGACTTGGACAGCGAGTAAAATTCGACTGCCACTTCCTTTGCGCCTTCGTAAGAAAGAATCGATCGTCCCGGCCTGCCGTCATAAATAATGTCGGAATAGGCATTGTCATGCACAAGGATGATATGATGCTTTTTCGCCCATGCGATAACCTCTTCATAAAAGCTCTCCGGCGCGCACTTGCAGACAGGATTGAGCGGATAAGAAATCATCATAAATTTCGTCCGCTCAAGTACTTCCTCCGGAATCGTTGCCAGATCCGGCAGATATCCGTTCTCTTCGATCAGATCATAGGTGACGGTCTTTGCTCCGCATAATTCCGGCCCGATGGAAAAAATCTGATATCCGGGATTCGGTACAAGAACGATATCCCCCGGATCACAGAGCGGTAACGCAATATGTGTGATTCCCTCCTGCGAACCGTAAACGGATGTGATCTCATCATCGGAAAGCATCACGCCGTAGCGGTTACGAAATCTTGTTTTTACAGCCTCGATCAGCTCCGGCAGATCGCGGAGTGCATATTTATAATTCTCCGGCTTTTTTGCCGCCGTGACAACTGCGTCCATGATATGCTGCGGCACCGGAAAGTCCGGCGTTCCCACTGATAAATTATAGACTTTGCGGCCTGCCTTCTCCAGTTCAAAGCGCTTCTCGTTCAACACTTGAAAGATTCCTTCCGCGAAGCTGTCCATTCTTTTTGCTAATTTGATTTCCATATCTGATCCCTCTCTTCGTTATGTCCTATGTTATTCCGTTGTCTTCTCATACTGCCCCAGTATCCGCTGCAAAAAGACCCTGTATTCCTCCGATACCCTTGCAGGCGACTCCACGCGCACTCCCGTTCCAAGTCCTGCAAGCCATCCGAAAAACTGATTGCTCACCATGATCGGCACGGAGATCGTAAACTGTCCGTCCGCCTTTCTGTGAAGCGGAATATCCTTTCCAAACCGGTCAAACACAACGCCGCTATAATGCTCGGCAAACCTAAGTGTTACCATTTCCTCTTCCCCCGCAAACATGCGGAACGTTTTTTTGCAATATGCTGCCGGGTCAAACGCACGAAACTCTTCCTGCCCTTTTCGTTCATGATCGACTAATGTGATCCGCTGCATACGGTCCACCCTGTAATGCTTGATGATCCCTGCCTCATGATCATATGCGATCAGATAATAGCAGTCGTCATTCCATGTCAGCGCCCAGGGACTGACTTCATATGTTTTTCCTCCGCGCTTTAACCGCTCCTTCTTATCAGGCGTCATCTCCACGTACTGGAATGCGATCATGCATCCCCGGTCGATCGCCCGATAAATCTCATCCACCAGATAATAAATGCTTTCATTCTCCGTTTTGACCCGGTTCGCAACAAAGACCTGACGCTGCAGCTGTCTGGCTTCATGCACACTTGCGAATCCCTCCAGCTTTTTAATGAATTCCCGTGACTTCTTTAATGTAATGAACTTTGAGGACTGCACCAGATCCACCAAAAGCTTCAGCTCAGGAAGCTCAAACTCCCGCCCGGCAAGATAATAACCGCCCCCCTTTTTGGCGCGGTTCAAGATAATATCGTAACCAAATTCGCGCAGCACCTCAATATCGGCATAAACGGTCTTCCGCTCAACACTGATATCCCGTGCCGCAAGGTATCGGATCACTTCCTGCGTTGAAACCGGGTGGGCTTCATCGGAATGCTCTTTTAACAATTGTAACAGATATAACAATTTCGCTTTCTGTTGTTCAGATTTTGGCATGTCGGTTCCCTTTCAAAATCTCCCGTTCGTTTATTGGCTCCGCTCCAAAGAACATGTTTGCGACGCCCTCTGTCCGAAAAAAAAGCACCCCGTGAAAGGGTGCTTTCGCTTCCGCTTATTCGCCCTGTTCCGAAACGGGCTGTTCACCTGATCCGGCAACAGATTTGGCACTCTTTTTCTTATTCCACAAAAGTCCGCAGAAAATGCCAACTCCCGCAACCGCAACATATACAACAAATACAAGCACATAGCTGAAGAACATTCTAAAAAATTCAACCATATTACCCACGCCTTGTCATCTCCTCTCCATGTATCATGTCATGGGATATTCCATTTCATATCAATGCCCCGCTCCGTCATGCACCTAATCCGATGCCTGCCCGTTTCATGCATTGATCACTTTCTACATAGCATATCATTCTGCCTGCGAATCGTCAAGTAGATCCTCACCGTCCGCTGCCGTAGTCGCAAGGACATCACAGCGTTCATTCTCGGGATGACCTGCATGCCCCTTTACCCAGACAAATGCCACCTGATGCGGTCCTGCTGCCTTTAAGAGCCTTTTCCACAGATCCATATTTTTGACCGGCTGTTTCTGGCTGTTTTTCCAACCGTTTTTCAGCCAGCTTCCAACCCAGTTTTGATTGAACGCATCGGTCAGATATTTGGAATCCGAGTAAAGCGTTACATCACACGGCTTTGTCAGCGCCTCTAAGCCGATGATCGCAGCCATCAGCTCCATACGGTTATTTGTTGTCTTTTTGTACCCCGCACTGTACTCGCGTTCATGCACGGTTCCCTTGGTATCCACAAAACGCAGCAGTGTTCCGTAGCCTCCCGGTCCGTCCGGATTTCCCCTTGCCGCACCGTCCGTATAAATCGTTACTTTCATGATAACCTCCATGATTCCGCTTTGCGGAATCTCAAAGCCGGATGAAAAACGTCTGCCTTTTGGCGTTTTTCGTAGAATGATTTAGATTTTCTTAGCAGGCGTATTTTGACTGCTTAGAAAATCTTCATTCTTTTCACACTCTTGCCACACGCCGGTCGCCACAAACTGTTCAGCAAGCCGCTCCGCACGTTCAATGATCTGCTCCTGATAACCCATGATCTCTAAAAGTCTGATCGCGTTTCGTGTTGTCGCGCGTCCGCTGCGCAGTTCATAATTAAAATGAATATCACCGTCCGAGACATCCTCCTCAAAATGATAATTATCATAATCCTGCTCCAGCAAATGAGACAGTTCAATATCATGCGTCGCTGCAAAACAGCGCACGCCGGACTCTGCAAAGTATTTCATGATCTGTGTTGACGCTGCGATCCGCTCCACGGTATTCGTACCGCGCAGCACCTCGTCAATGAAGCAGAATACCGGTTCTGCCTCTTCCTCCTTCGCCGCGTCCAAAATCCGCTTGAGTGCGCGGATCTCAACCATGTAATAACTCTCGCCAGTGTCTAAATCGTCCCTGAGCGCCATGGAAGTATATACGCGGCAATACGATGTCTCACAATGCACGGCAAGCACCGTATTGATGCTTTGTGCCAAAATAGCATTCAACGCAACCGATTTTAAGAACGTTGATTTTCCAGAAGCGTTCGATCCCGTCACCAGAACGCCTCCTTCCGCCGAGAAGCTGCACGCCACCGGTTGTTCGATCAGCGGATGATACAGCTTTTCACACGAAAAACTGCCGTTTGCAAGAAATTGCGGAATACAACAATATGGGAGGCTTTTTCTATATTCCCCCACAATGAGCAGATACTCCAGATATCCTGCCTGCGTATAGAGCAAATCAATCTCTTTTGTCTTTTTTCGTACTGCCGAAAGCATGGCATTAAACGAGATCAGATTGATATGCGTGATCATTTTGATGTAATCCATAAGGGATGACATGATATCTCCCTGCTTGGTATTTGCTTTTGACATAAAAAGAGCATGACGAGTGATCGGGCGCAAATTCTTCACATTGTCCGTCATCGTCCGAATATAATCTTCCATCTCCTTCGCAGGATGTTCCGTCAAAGTCTCCACACCGGATATAAAACGGAGTATAAATGCAAAACTGACAAGATATGGCTCATCTTCACTGTGTTCTTTCAGATAGGTTGCGATTTGATAGATCATCAACATGACAAAGATCGTAAGCCCGACAGACGGTTCCAAAAATAGCGCGGCAGCCGCCGCGATAACATACAGGAAAAGTGCCAGATAATGTTTGGTGTTTTTTCGCTCACCCAGATTTTCCAGAAAATCCAGGTACTGATAGAGCGAGTACTTCCCGGTATATCCGATTTTGGCAAACATCATCTGTAAACGCACGCGCTCTTCCTCATGCTCCATAAGATATGAGATCATAGATTCCTCATTCTCGTGCATCTGCTCTCCTGCCGACATATCAGGACAGCGCAGGCGGTAATATAAATATTCCTCCCCGCAGGAAGAATGCGCATAGTTCACCCTTTGAAAGAGTTTGTCCATGTTTAGATCATTCCATGTAATGTCGTCCACTGCATAAGGTTTCCGGTGCTTATCAAAATATCTTCCGATATACGCATAGCGTTCCGGCACTTTTACATGATCACGCGGCTGACCGTATTCCGTTCTCAGGCGCTGCTCAAACTCTTTAAGGCGCTTCTTAAAATCCAGCATTCCCTTGAAATAGAAAACGATCAAAAATACAACCAGCACTCCTAAAAAAACAATGACTTCCATTGATGCTCTCCTTATGCCCTATTTTCACTCCATCATACCGGTTCCTGCCTGATACAAACACCCTGCGACATGCCCTTCAAGACAAATGCTCACTTTCTGCGCACGATCCGGTCCGCAATACGCTCGATTTGTCCGTACAGATCATCCCTGTCCAGATTCAAAAAATACTGCCCGTCCTCATACAGAATCCTGCCATCCACCATCGTCATGCGCACGTCCCGCTTACTCCCGCTGTAAACCAGATTCGCCGCAAATTTATCCGGTTCCAGGTTTCCTTTTTCAGTTGCATGCAGCGGGCGCATTTCCGGCTGCTTCATGTCAATACGGATCACATCGGCTTTCGCGCCTTCTTTCAGAACACCGCAGTCAGGCAGTCCCATGATACGCGCACCATTGACACAAACCATTTTCAAGATCTGCATCGGCGGGACCGCAGCCGGCTCCTGCTCCCGCCATTTAGCAAGCACGGACAGTAAATACATTTCCTTAAAGAAATCCAGCCCGTTATTGCTCGCCGGCCCGTCCGTACCGACCGCGACACAGATTCCTCTCTTTACAAGTTCTTTTACCGGTGCAATGCCGCTCATAAGCTTCATATTAGACGCCGGATTTGTCACGACACCAACGCCTTTCCGTGCCAGAATTTCCATATCTTCTTCGGAAATATGCACGCAGTGATACCCGGCACCCCCATACTCAAACATACCGATAGCTGAAAGGAATTGAACCGGCGACATGCCGTGGCGCTTTCTGCATTCTTCCACTTCCTTTTCGGTCTCCGATAAATGCATATACACGGGCGCCCTGTATTTTTCAGATAAAGCTGCGATTTCTTCAAGCAGTTTTTTGTCCGTGGTGTACTCAGCATGAAAGCCGAGCCGGTATCCTATCAGCGGATGCAGCTCATTCAGCCGCAGAAAATAATCCTCAAGCTGCGATACAGAATGCGTAAAATTGTTAACCGTTCCGCACTGGACACAGCGCATGCCGGTTTCAATAAACGCCCCGGCGGTCTCATCCGGCGCCAGATACATATCGAACACTGACGTGATACCGCCGGATACATACTCCATAATAGCAAGTTTGGTTAATATCTGAATATCCTGCGGCGTCAGCAATGCCTCGCGCGGAAATATCTGCTGATTCAGCCATTCGGAAAGAGGCAGATCGTCTGCCGCGGAGCGCAGAAGCGTCATGCCGGAGTGCGCATGCGCGTTTTGAAATCCCGGCATCAACACATCTCCCGCACAGTCGATCTCACGGTCAAACCCATGCGGCAATACCCCGCATTGCTCCATCAGCCATGCCCTCTCCCTGTCATCCGCAGGCTGGCCGACGTAGACGATCCGGTCATCACGAACCCACAGCTCGTGTCTTTCATATTCCTCCTCCTGTTCTTCCATCGTCAGCACAAATGCATGAAAAAAACGCAGATTCACCGGCACACCCCCTTTTCAAAGCCGGAACCGTTTTCTGTTTATTCCTACGGCAAAGAGCCAGGCGCCGCCCGACCGCCTTTACGCAAGCTGGGCCGGTCCGAAGCTCTCCGGCAGCAGTTCACCGAGCGTCCATTCCCTGTAATCTTCTTCAGAACGCGCACAGATTACAACAAATTGTGACACTTCAACAAACTCACGCAATACCTGACGGCAGACGCCGCACGGATATGCATAGTCACCCGACGGTTTCTCTTCTTTTCCCCCAACGACTGCAATTGCCTGAAAAGTCCGGCAGCCCTCGGATACAGCCTTAAAAACTGCCGTACGCTCCGCACAGTTCGTTGGCGTGTAAGCAGCATTCTCAATATTGCATCCCCTGAAGATCCTGCCGTCTTCCGCAAGCAGCGCCGCACCGACACGATAACCGGAATACGGACTGTAAGAATTCTCCCGCGCTAAAAGCGCCTCTCTGATCAATTGCTTTTTTTGTTGTTCTGTCACACAAAATCCTCCACACAGGCACTGACAAGTGTCTCAAAAAGCGGTGCCGCCGCTTTCCCCGCCGCCTGTACTTCTTCATGTGACAGCGGATGTTTACTGATACCCGCCGCCAGATTGCAGATGCAGGAAATGCCGCAGATCCTCATTCCCATATGTTTTGCCGCGATCGCTTCTACGACCGTGCTCATACCGACTGCGTCCACACCGAGCTGCTTTAACATCATGATCTCTGCGGGAGACTCGAATGAGGGGCCGGTCAATTGCGCATAGACTCCCTCCTTGAGCAGAATGCCGCGCGAAGAGGCATTTTTACGAATCAGGCGTGCCAGTTCGTGGTCATACACCTCCGTCATATCCGGAAACCGTTCTCCCAGTTCATCAATATTTTTTCCAATCAGCGGATTCGGCGCAAAACAGGAAATATGGTCGCGGATCAGCATAAAATCACCCGCCGCCATACCGTCCTGCAGTCCGCCTGATGCGTTCGTTAAAAAAAGAATCTTCGCGCCCATAAGCTTCATCAGCCGGATTGGGAGCACCACATCGGAAATATCATATCCCTCATAATAATGTACGCGCCCCTGCATACAGACGACCGGAACCGCGCCGACATAGCCGAACAGGAACTGCCCTTTATGTCCCGCAACGGTAGATACCGGAAAGCCCTCGATCTCCTGATAGGGAATCGCGGTCTCCAGCCTGATCTTTTCCCCGTAATTACCGAGCCCCGATCCGAGCACCAGTGCGACTTTCGGCATAAAGTCCGTTTTCTTGCGGATACACGCAAGACAGTTCATCAGTTTTTCGTAGATTTCATTCTCTGTCATAATCATCCTCCATACCGGAGCATATTCACACAGGCATGTAAACCGGATATCAGATTTAGCTCTGCGGTTCAAATTCGTGGCTCCGGCACAAATTTTATCCTGCCGCACAGCAGCCATGCCTGCTGTTTACTTCGCCGCAAGATATGCTTTGAGATAGCTCGTGAGCACCCCTGCCGCTGCTTCATGACTCTTCTTTCCCGGATGTTCGCGGGAACCAACCGTTTCCGCAGTCGTATCCGGTAACAGCACAAACGCTACATTCGTGTCCTCTGACTTCGCACTGTAGGTATGTATTGCATGCCCGATCAGATTTATCATCGGTGCGCCGATCATCCCGTATGTCCAGACCAAATGTGCGTCAGGATGATATTTTCGCAATTTGTACAGAAAGTCAATAACCGCCTGCTCAAAACGCTGCGCATCTTCTTTTACAAAAGAACCATCGTCATTCCTATGCTGCTTAAAGGTCTGTCCGGTCGTTTCATCCCGCCATTCCGGCTGTTCAAACGCAGACATATCGTTTGTTCCGAGATTGATCACGACTGCATCCGGCTGCCAGGATGAAAAGTCATAGTCCGCGCCAGCACCGAGCGCCTCATTGCGCGCGCCTTTTAATACGCCGCATACTTTCTCATAATAAAGCGGAAGTGCGTGGCGCGGGTCATTGTCCCATCCGGTCAACGTCCCCCATCCGCTCTGCGACAGGATATGGCATTCCGCATCGCAGGCATCGCTGACAAGCGTTGCATAATCATGGACACTTGAAAAGAACATAGAAATCCAGTCCCACTCTTTTTTCGCACCGATCGTCCCCTCGCCGGAAGTAATGCTGTCTCCGATAAACTCCAGTTTATATTTTCGCCCCTCAACCGGATGAAGGCTTCCGTCCGTGCGGATACCACGGATCAAAAAACATGCGCCGTCATCATCCGACATTGCCTGCACATCCTTCATCAGACGGACATTCTTTATTTCCTGCGGATTCATATTGCGGAACAGACAAATTTCACTGCGCCCTTTCGGCAGCATCTGACGACTGACATGCGCGCCGTTTACAAGCACGCTCATCCACTGTTCATGGCAGTCGTAATCGGTCTCAACATCCACCCAAAGTTCAGACGCCTGAACATTTAACTCTATGCCGGAACCTGTCCAAAACAGCGCAAGCGGGTCAAGCCTTCCGCTGCTTCTTCCCCATATTCTCATATTGACCGTTCCAATTTCGGAAAGCTGATAGGTCATCTGTTCACTCATACCGTACTCCTTTCTAAGTTCTTCCATTTCCTCTTCTTAGACTTTTCCCAATCGCCTGCTGCCATCTTATAGATGATACCATTATACCCAATCTGCCCTTTCGTTTCAATCATTCCACAAGAAATAATCAGCAATCTCCACGCCGTTTTGAACACAATAAACAGACAGCCCGGCGCTAACTTACGCCGGGCTGCCCGTTTCTATGATATGAAAAATAAGGAGGCTTGTGGACTGACAACCTAAAAATCCTTACCTGTAAACTTTGAATCCCATCGACTGGTAGATTCTTCGCGCCGCCGCGTCAACGGCACGAACCGTAACGATGAACGCACCATCGGAAAAAGCATCCGTTACGGCTTTCTCACATACTGCTTTTGCAAACCCTCTTCTGCGCATTTCAGGAATTGTGGCAACAAATTCAAGGGATACGGCTCCATGATCGTTCATAGTCGCAGCTATAGAAACCGGTGTGTTGCCATGGTACAAGATATAGCATTTCATCAGTCCTTCTTCACACAGATGATAATGGTACACAGGATGCATGTCTGGTTTTCCTCCTGCCAGAACATCATTTGCAATACGTGCCCACACCGCAAACTCTTCGGCTGTACGTACCTGAATGATTTCATCGTTCCCTTCCTGATATTCTCTTTTTTCTTCGAGAAGAAGCGCCAGATAAGATTCGCCGTCCTCATCATACTCCGTCTGATCATGCTTACCTTCTTTTCCCGAGAATAAAGAAGCAGTCTCAGCGGATATCAGCAGATCAAGCCAGATTGGCATCTGCATGGCTTTCATTTCATCAATGACCATCTTTTTCTGTTCAGTCGGAAGATCTTCAATATGAACACGATATATAAAAGAAATACCATGTTCTCCCTCTTTGGGTTTCACGTATGAGTAAAATTCCGTATCTACTTTTTGCATATGGACCGCCTCTCCAAATAAGCTGACGTAAAAATCGGCCCCGCTGCTGATATATTGCTTGATTTCTCTGTCTGTCATAATCTGCATCCTTTTATCATCTGAATCGTTCTGTAACACAGCCTATCAAAAAATCAATCGTTGATGTACCTTTTGACACGAATGGTCATTTATATGCACGAACGGTTTCTTATGCATTCAGGGGGATCATGATCTCAGTAGCAAAAATTCCCTCCTCGTTCTGCCTGTTCACATACCCGCCATATTTCTCTGCAATGCGGTCAACTCGGAAAATACCATAGCCGTGGGAATCTCCCTGCTTCGTTGTCAGGTATTTCCCTCCCGATTTTCTGACTTCTCCTGCCGAATTCTGTACCGACAAGTAAAACTGATTTTTGATCGCTCCGATATATACCCTCAGAAAGCGCTCTGTCTGCGGAAGCTTTGCACATGCCTCCAGCGCATTGTCAAGCAGGTTTCCCATAACCGCGCATAATTCCACATCGGAGAGCCGGATTTTTGCCGGAATCCCCGCCTTCACATTCGTCCAGACCCCCATTTTCTCCGCAGTGGTAAGTTTGGTATTGAGCACGGCATCCGCCATAACGTTCCCTGTTTTGACGACCGTATCGACCACATTCAGATCTTCCGCAAGCTCTGAAAGGTACTGATCCAGCGCGTCATAATTCCCCTCTGCGAGCTGGATTTTCATATTTTGAATATGGTTACGGTAATCATGCCGCCAGCCCCTGACCTGTTTATACATATTCTGTGTCTCGCGGATCTGATTTTCGATCAGCTCACTTTGAAAGCGCTCAATACGACGGTCAATCAAACGATACAGGATCCGTCTCAGAATAAAAAATCCGGCAGTAAAAATTACCAATGCCAACAATAAAATCACCGCTGCTACTATGAAATTCATGTCCGTATTCCGTCCCCTTTCCTTACTTTGTCCCCGCCCGTATAGTATTCGATGAATTGCCTGTTCACATCCTTATACAGCCGCCTCGACAATGGAATTTCTTCTCCACCGTCCAATGTAACCGCTGTTTTGGAAATACTGCGGACAAATTTCAGATTCACAAGATAGGAACGGTGGGAACGGATGAATCCCCTGATATTTTCAAACCCGCCGATGCTGTCCTTACAGTCCAGCACGGTTTTATCCGCTAAATGAACCTCTGTATTTCTGCCAAAAGCTTCGATAAAAACGATATTCCCGACAGCAACGTGTACTTTCTTTTCAGCGGCAGAAATGAGAATCTCATCACGTATCTCCCGCCTTCTGACATAACGGTCAAGAACTGAAAACAGTTTTTCTTTTTCCACGGGTTTTAACAGATAGTGAAGTGCCTCCACATCATATCCCTCTGACATGAATTCAGAATATCCGGTTATAAATAAAACGGGCAGTTTATCTCCCTCTGCGCGAAGCTTTTTTGCAAGTTCTATTCCGTTTATCCCATTCATCTCGATATCAAGGAGCAACAGATCACACGGTCTGTCCGCATACTCAAATAAAAACTGCTCCGCGCTCTCGTAACCCGCAATATTGACCGCGAACGGCTTGTCCGATGCCCACTCACCGATCAGCCTCCTCAAATAAGTGATCTGATCTTCCTCATCATCGCAAAGTGCGATCGTGACAGACATTGTGAACACCTCCCTTCTCCATCTGCCTGTATCTAAGCTCCCGCAGTGATCCGGCTCTTTGACCTCCGCTGGCAATGAGCATTTTTGAAATACCTTTTCATATTATCAGATTTCGCAAACTCTGTCATTGACTTTTTGAATAATAAAAGACGCTTAAAAAAGGCAGTACAGCCCCTTTCACCGGGGTTATACCGCCTTTTCTAAATTACTTTCTGCTCCTTTTTAGTGCGTGACAAAGAACATCACCGTAAACAGAATTCCAATCACCCATGTTCCGATCTTGATATCTTTTACTTTTCCGGTAAACAGCTTAATAAAGATATAAGAAATCAGACCAAACGCGATACCGTAGCTGATATTGTAGGTCATCGGCATCATGGCAACCGCCATAAACGCCGGAACCGCGGCCTCAATATCCTTCCAGTCGATCTCTCTGACACAGTTCATCATCAGAATACCGACGTAGATGAGCGCCGCCGCCGTCGCCGCACCCGGAATCAGCTTTGCGATCGGGCTTAAGAACATCGCAATAAAGAAGAACGCACCCGTCGCGATCGCTGCAAGACCGGTTCTGCCGCCCTCTGCCACGCCTGCGGAAGATTCCACAAACGTTGTCACCGTCGAGGTACCGCAGACAGCGCCGCAGGTCGTAGCAACCGCATCCGCAAGCATTGCCTTATCCATGTTCGGTACTTCGCCATCTTTCGTGAGAAGCCCGCCCCTTGCGCAGGCACCGTAGAGCGTGCCGAGCGTATCAAACATATCGACCATACAGAATGCAAGCGCTGTCGTCGCGATCAGCACGATCAGCTCCAAAGAGCTGTGGCCTTCAAGATAGGCGGAAAAATCAAAGCCTTCCGTGAATACCTTTATGAATGCCTGAGAAAAGAAGTCCCCGAACGCACCGACCGGATTCATGCTGAAATTAGCGCCGAATCCGTCGTAAAAACCGGAGATCGTAAAACCAAGTACATAGTAGACAACCGAGCCTCCGAGAATTCCCCAGAGTACGGAGCCTCTGATCTTCTTGATGGACATTACCGCGATCGCGATCAGCGAAAAGATCGTGACCAGGAGCGGCATCACACTCGCCCATGTAGCCGTACCGTTAAATACATTAAAGCTCGCAAGAGATACGCAGGTCGATGCATTGTTTACGACCAGCCCGGCATTCTGAAGACCGATAAATGCGATAAACAGTCCGATACCAGCCGGAATCGCAATGCGCACGCATTTCGGGATCGCCTCGAATATCTTTTTGCGAAGACCTGTCATCGTTAGCACAATAAAAATAATACCGTCAAGCAGAACGAGCAGCAGCGCATTGGCATACGTTAAACCGAATCCAAAGCATACCGTATAGACAAAAAATGCATTAAGTCCCATACCGGATGCCTGCGCGAGAGGCAGATTCGCCAAAAGACCGATCAGAACCGTACCGATGACTGCGGAAATTGCCGTTGCGATATAGATCGCATCAAAGGATACCGTGCCAAGCTCAGCGAACATGCCGGGATTGACGAGCAGGATGTACGCCATTGCCATAAAGGTCGTCAAGCCCGCGAGAACTTCGGTTCTCACCGTAGAGCCGTTCTCTTTCACTTTGAAAAATTTTTCCATTTGTTCTCTCCCTTTCCTATGTATTGTGGAATGTGATAGGGCAGACCACTATATGTGGATGCCATTTACTCTCTTACCCTATCACAATCATTTGTTTTGTGCAATGTTTCTTTTGAAAAAACTTAAAATTTTATAAAATTTCTAAAAAATCCATTCCGGTCATGCCAGTGTCCTTCAGAAATATGCTTAAATGATGATGCAGACCATTTTTCCGTTGCTGTCGTTGACGATCTGCTGCATCGTATCTTGCAGTTTGACCTGACTTTCCTCCCCGAGCATTGATATTTTGGATTGAATGCCGTCTTCGACGAGCTGCTCGACCGTTTTCCCGAAAATATTCGTATCCCAAATACCGCCCTCGTTATCCGCTTCCGTTTTCATGAACTGCATCAGGTCTTTCGCCTGCTCCTCCGTGCCGACGATCGGCGCGATCTCCGTCTCGATATTGGCGCGGATCAGATGCACGGACGGGCTCATCGCCTTCATCTTTACGCCGAATTTATTTCCATGGCGGATGACCTCAGGCGCCTCTAAGCTGATTTCTTCTTTCTCCGGCAGCACCACACCGTAGCCGCATTGTTTAACAGCACGGACTGCCTCTGCATACTTGTCGTATTCTTTCTTGCGCGCCGCCATTTCTTTTAATTTGGAGAGTAGTTCATATTCTCCGGAAACGGGCTCCTGCATGATCTCGCTGAGCATTTTATAATAATACATATCGTCCACGCCGATTTCATACGAAGCGGAACCGTTGGACAACTCAATTCCTTCATTTTTCAGCTTCTTTATGTACTCGCATTCTTCTTTTTCCCCATCCATCACCTCGCGAAGCTGCCGCATATTTCCGATCGGCATCGCAAGCTTCCGGATATATTCAATAATGCCCGCCTTCATCTCATGGTCATCTGAGAGCATCTCCACCCACTTCGGCATATAAAAACGAAGTACTTTGATCGGAAATTCCAACAAAATCTGTTCCATAAGAGAATGTATATCACTCTTTTTTAATTGTTCCACATTCATCGGAAGGGCGCGTACGCCGTATGTTTCGCTCAAAGAAGCCGCCGTCTGTTTTGCCTCCTCGCCGTACGGCTTCGTTGTATTAACGATCACAATGAACGGTTTCCCGATCGACTTTAATTCCCGTATCGTGCGTTCCTCCGCATCCCGGTAATTATCACGCGCGATTTCTCCAAAGCTTCCGTCTGTCGTGATCACGATGCCGATATTAGAATGATCGCGGATGACTTTTTCCGTGCCGATCTCTGCCGCCTGTGTAAACGGGATTTCATAGTCAAACCACGGCGTATGCACCATCCGCTCGGCGTCTTCTTCCATATGTCCCACCGCACCCTCGACCATATAACCAACGCAGTCGATCAGACGCACTTTCATTTCCATGCTGCCGCCCATATTGACAGAGACCGCCTGCTTTGGAATGAATTTCGGCTCGGTCGTCGTGATCGTTTTTCCTCCCGAACTCTGCGGAAGCTCATCCATTGTACGCACACGTTCATTTTCATCCGTTATCATCGGCAGCACCAGTTCATCCATGAAATGCTTAATGAAAGTAGATTTGCCGGTTCTTACGGGGCCGACAACGCCGATATAAAGCTCCCCGTTTGTCCTGCGGTTCATATCATCATAAATATCATAGGTATTCGTGCCGGAAGCACCCGTTCGATTCTCCATATAAAAACCTCCTGCAAATACTGGTTCATGTATATGCAGAAGGTTTTCCGGTTATGCCTGTTTGCGTATGGCACGGGCAGCCCAACAGTTGTTAAATTTCTATTTATTCTTCCCGCATTGACTTCTGCTCTCCATAGAGCACGCCCCGGCTGCCGGTCGCGACAAAAAAGCGCCCGAACGTCCTGCAGTCCCCGTCAATGCTGTTGATCTCGCCATACATCTGATCTTGTGTATTGATGCGCTCTACGCTTCCCATCTCGTCAAAGGACCTGTAGAAACCATATTCGCCGTCAATATCTCCACAGAAATAGACTGCCTTTTCGTCTTTCCTGTAATCACTTCCCTTATGGTGAAGCCCGAGTCCCATGCGATAGACAGCATCCCCGTCCTTCGACAGCTTCGTCAGTCCGATCTGATCATTTTCTTTTTTATAACAGTATTTCCAAAGTCCGTACACACCGAGCGCCAGATAGAATACGCCGCTCTTTCCCGCTTCTCCGCGCACCTCTGTTCTGTTCTTCGTGTCAATGATGCCAAAGTCCACTACCGGAAATTCCTTCGGAACGGCATATTGCATAAAACTTGCTCCGCTGTCCCGGCTTATATAAAGCTGAGACAGTTCTCCAAATCCGTAAAATAAGGTACTGTCCATACGGTCGGAAAATACTTTCAGCTTTCCTTCCGTCACCTCGTCTCCTGCGGCATTAAACACATGTACCTTGGAAAAATGCAATCCGCCGTCATGACTGACGATCACTCCTGCTATCGGCAGATCGAGCCATTCTGCGACCGACCAGACGATATGCCTGCAGTCCGGACTCATTGCCACCCAGCCGGAATTTACGTTCGGATGCTCGATCTGTACAAGCTGCCCGTCAAGATATTCTGATATCCCATAGGGCATCGGCAGTCTCGTAAAGCTTTTGCACTGATCCTCGGATAAAATCAATCCGCCCCTGGTCTTCCCTGTCCAGTTGCCCCGCGGCGTCACGATCACGCGTTCGGGATGTTCATCAGAAAAATCCGCATTGATGCAGGTGATATAGCGGTTCCCGTCCTCATCCGCAAACGAATTTTCACACGGCTTATTTAAGTCCGTAAACGCAAATCCGCCCAAATCTCCGACAATATCGATGCACTGTACCTCTCCTTCCGGCGGACTGTATACATTTAAGTGCACCGTCTCTTCAATGCCTTCACAACAGTCGCAAAAGCTGCGGTTTGTACTAAGAAGATTCTCTGTCTTAAATACACCCGTTCCGGAATTAAACCACATCTCATTCGGATCGAACGGATTAATTTTCACGTCACTCAGCCAGTGTATGAGGGAATGCCCGCCGTTATATTCTTTTTTCATATAAGGAGTATGAAACTGCAGATTGCCAATACCTAAGTCATGCAGCACCACCTGCCAGTTTTCCCCGTAATCGTTTGACAGATACAACTTATCCCCGTTCTCCCGGCAGATCGTGCTGAGTACCAGAAGCCCCGGTTTTGCCGCGCAGCTCGAAATACCCGAAAACCCGAACCGGTACTGTGGATGTCTGCGGTCCACAATGCCGTCCGCCGACGGAAAGATCAGCTCATCCTCCAGCATCGGATGATTTTTGGAGAGCATGACCGTATTGACAGCCCCCGGCGTGATCTCCTCATAAACCGATATATGACCATTCTTCAAAAAATTATAACGCGCTACGCGCCCGCCGATCGTATCTCCGGAATCACAGCTATACCCGTTTTCCACCACATAGGATCGAACGCCGGTCTGTGCAAACGTCACATACAGATATTTTCCATCATAGTCATAGCGCTGCGCCACAAGCCCCGGAAATCTTGACTCTGATAATAAATATTGCTCCGGTTCCGGAAGCTCCTCAAAATGCATTCCTCCATCATATGATACATACATGGAATGCCCTCTGGTTCCATCGGCATTTTTCGTTGTCACGCCTGCTGTCCCGACAACAAGACAGGTATCCTCCGGATTGGTCCAGACAAACGTCAGATATTTTTCACCACAGACATCACTCTGCGTCCAGCTCGTACCCAGATCATGACTGATCAGCAGTCCGCCCTGCTGACTTGCAAAATAAATGGTATTGCTGTCCTGCTCAGATATGACCATGCGCAGACCAGTCCCACGGCCATTTAAGTTACCGTGCACTTTTGTGGGGATCATTTTCTTCTCGAAATGAGCCCCATAATCATAAGAGATCGAAAGCACACCATAGTCTTTATTTTCTTCATCCGTCCCGCTTGCAACAAGAAGGCGTTCAGGCCGGTTTGGATCCAGCGCGACAGCCGCCGGAAATGTTTCGTCCAGCTCATGCATATTCACGTGATCGATCAGGCTCTTCCACACCCTGTTATCGTAATCATAGCGATAGGTCCCGCCAATGTCCGTACGGCAATACAAGACACCCGGCTTGTTTTTATGAAACACAAACCCTGTCACATAGCCGCCGCCCGGAATCGGCAGATTCCGGTACTCATAAGGAATGGTCTTCATATCGCTCATCGCTGTATCCTCCTGCTCTATCGTTCTTCATCTATACGCTGCATCCTCTTATTGATTCATTTTGATATATCCTTTTTCATAATAAAATCTTTAATTTTATTTTACAATATTTGGGAAAAAAATAACAGAAGTTTTTTGCATTCCGTTAAATTGTTGCCATCCTCTTTTTTCTTTGTTATAATGTTTTTTTGAGAGGAGCCGCATATGATTTCCATAGAAGATATTTCTTTTTCTTATCGCAAAAAAAAGATTCTTCGCTCTGTCAGTCTTGAGATCCGGCAGGGAGACTGTATCGGATTTCTCGGTGCAAACGGCTGCGGCAAATCGACGCTTTTGTCCCTGATTGCAGGCGTCCGCCGCCCAAAAAGCGGCCGCATCCTTTATGATGGGAAACCACTTGGCAATAAGTTGGCTGCGTCGGGTATTTTGGGATATGTGCCGCAGGATAATCCGCTCATACCAGACTTATCAGTCAGGGATAACTTAAAACTATGGTATCGCGGAACCGGCGAGCAGTTTCACCGGGAGCTTTCAGAAGGTTTTCTTCATTTACTCGGTATTTCCGATTTTCTGCATATGCCTGCCGCAAAACTGTCCGGCGGCATGAAAAAGCGCGTCAGTATTGGCATGGCACTCCAGAATCATCCGGGAATCCTGATTTTGGATGAGCCTTCCGCTGCGCTCGACCTTCCGTGTAAGGCGGATATCCGCTCCTATTTATCCGTCTATCTGCAAAACGGAGGAACCGTCCTCATTACAACTCATGAAGAAACAGAGCTTGTATTGTGTAACCGTCTGTATCTGCTGTATGACGGACAGCTTCATCAAACTGATACAACACTGCGCGGGGAACAGCTCCTTGCGTTGATCCAGCAAACTGCGAACCAAATGGAGGGAAAACCATGAATCCAGAAGAAGAAAAAACAATACCCGTACAGGCTGCGGACACAGTCTCCGGTCAGACAGAACCTGAATCTGCCGGAAGCACGGACACAACCGGCACGGATACCGCATCTGATATACCGGCGGCTGACATGTCTGCAGCCCAGGCAGCATCCGGCTCACTGCAAACGGCCGGTCAGGGATATCAGCAGAATCCTGGCGCTCAACTTAACGGCTATCAGGGATATCAGCAGAACCCGAACGCCCAGTTTAACAATGCTCAGGGGTATCAGCAGAACCCGAACGCCCAGTTTAACAACGCTCAGGGGTATCAGCAGAACCCGAACGCTCAGTTTAACAATGCTCAGGGATATCAGCAGAACCCAAACGCCCAGTTTAACAACGCTCAAGGATATCAGCAGAACCCGAACGCTCAGTTTAACAACGCTCAGGGGTATCAGCAGAACCCGAACGCTCAGTTTAACAATGCTCAGGGATATCAGCAGAACCCGAACGCTCAGTTTAACAACGCTCAGGGATATCAGCAGAACCCGAACGCCCAGTTTAACAATGCTCAGGGATATCAGCAGAACCCGAACGCCCAGTTTAACAATGCTCAGGGATATCAGCAGAACCCGAACGCTCAGTTTGGCGGCGCCCAGTCCTTTACGCAGGGCTTTCAGAATATGACCGGGGGTAACGGAAATACCGCATATGGAGCAGGCACAAATCAGCCAAACTCCCAATATTATAATGGTCAGAATTACCAGCAGAATCCTTATTATGTAAACTCAGCTTCCATTCCGCCTGCAGCTGCCCCGAAGAAAAAATCAAAAAAGATGATATGGATTCCAATCGTCAGTGTCGTACTTGTCGCTGCCATTGCAGTCGGGATCTATTTCCTTGTGTCTAAAAAAACGCATGATCCACAGGAAGTCATTTCGACCGCCATGGCAAACACTTTCGCTGCAGAACGTACAGAAACTGCCACCGGCTGGCTGCAGTCACAGAATCTGTCCACCCTTGCACAGGGCGACTCCTATCAGGTCAATTCGGATATCACGATCGACAAGCTGAGCGGCTCGCTCGCTGATGATATCAGTATGTTGGAAGGGATCGGTATTACTTCTTCTGCTGCGCTTGATATGAATGCCGCGCGCTATGCAGGAAGCGGAAGCATCCTGTATAACGGAACATCCTATATTGATTATGAAATTTATGCCTATGACGATTATATGGCGATTGCCTGCCCCAGTCTGTTCGAAGGTTATTTGGAATTTAAGACAAGCAGCTTTGGTATGGATTTCAATAATTCTCCGCTCGCTGAAGCATTAGATACACAGCTTGATCCCACACTCGCATTTCAGTTTTTTGAATTGTTCAGCACGGCTCAGGAAGCAGAAACGGAAGTTCCCCGGGAATTCCAGGAATTTTTTGATTCTATCCGCTATGAAGAGGGCGACAAAAAAGATCTGCAGGTAAACGGAAAAAACCAGACCTGTCAGGGATACCGGATCGTCGTTCCGCATGAATCATTAGAAGATCTTCTTCATTACTTCTGTGAATATATGGGCGAGCTCGGCACACCGGTTGATTATGCGGAAATTGCCCCAATCCTTCCCCGTGAAGATTTTGTGATGAATGTCTATGTTGATAACAAGGGACGCATGGCACGTTTTTCTTTCAGTCTTCCCATTGAAGCAGCCCAGACAGAATTAAACTGCCAGATCGATTTTACCGGACTCGGCGACAATCCGGCTGATCATGTGACCGGCAGTTTCACGCTGAACGTAGATGGTTATTCTTATGGTCTCAGCTTTGAGAGCACCACAAATACCTCCGATGCAGTCACGACACAGAACACGACAATATCCGTTGACGTCTCCGGCATTTCCGTTGCGAACGCAACGTATGTCTCCACGTTTGATACACAGACGAAAACGGCTCATGCGGATCTGTCGGTTTCTGCAATGTATACGTCTATTCTCTCAATGAACATGGACTATTCTTATACGGATATTGTTCCAGGAGAGCGCTTTACGCTCAATATTGACGATATGACCTTTGATATCGCAGGCGAGCTTACCGTCGGTCTGTCCGGTTCTACTACGATTTCTAAGCTGAGCGGTCCCGTTTCAGAGCCATCCGGCACAAAGTATGATCTCTTCACAATGACGGAAGATGATTTCACCACTCTCACGTCAGAAATCTACCATAATATCATTGAGGGGCCGATTGGGAGTCTGATCATGGAATATTATCAGCTTGACGATTATCTGCCGTACGGGGAAACCGACTGGTAATAGCAGGAAAATTATGAAACAGCATGGCATCTATCTTTTTTATCAACTGAAAAGGGCTCTGCGGCACGGACCGCAGATGTTACTTGGAGCAATTGTACTGGCGGTCTTTGCCGGTACAATTGCTTTTTGTGCCATAAAAGAAATAGAATCCACGGAACACCCTGTTTCCGTTCCTGTCGCCGTCGTGGTCGAGGACCAGTCGGACATCATGAATCTCCTGCTCTCTTTTCTCGCCGACATGCAGAGCACCGGACATTTTATATTCCGTGTGATGACGGAGCAAAATGCATACAATGCTCTGGAGGACGGTTCTGCTGCTGCCGTCATGCTCGTTCCAAAAAATTTAATCGAAGGCATCATGGACGGAACAAATCTTCATGTCCAGGTCCTTCTGTCCGAAAAAAACGCGCTCGCCGCGATTCTTCTTCAGGAGCTTTCCGCAGCAGGAGCAAAAATGCTTTCTGCTGCGCAGGCAGGCACTTATACAATGACAACGCTCTATCGTATCGCAGACAGAACAGATGCACTTTCCGAAGCTTATATGGAGCTTGATCTGCGAAACCTGAACTATGCACTTTCAAGAGGTGATCTGTTCCATGTCGTTCGCGCTAACGCAACCGGTGAGGAATCTGTTCTGACTTATTATCTTTCCTCTGGCATTCTGTTGTTTCTTTTGTTATTTGGCATCTGTTATCTCTCTTTTTACGGAAAAAGCAACGCTGCCTGCCATGCAAAGGAACGCGCCTGCGGCATCGGCTATCCGACTGTACTGCTCGGGCGTTTTGGCGGCATTCTGATCTATCAGCTTTTTCTGCTCTTCATTTTTGTCGCTTTTATGCCTTATCTTGCGCATACATTTTTGATTTCGTTCCGGCAATGCCTGTTCATGCTTTGGTTATCTGCTCTGCTTTTATTCGGGATCAGTGCGTTTTTCTTTTTTCTTTATGAATTGATCCCCTCTCCGGGACATGCCATGTTACTGTTATTTTTGGTATCTATTGTCATGATGCTTATAAGCGGCTGTTTTGTACCAAATGCATTTCTGCCTGTATGGTGCAGGAATATCGCCGCCGTTTTGCCTGTGCGCCATTGGATGCAGGCGCTGTTTTCCATTTTGGACATTCCTGCGCACGCCGCTTCGGATCATGACGTTATAAACCGTAACATATTACTGATTTTTGCTTATGCCGCTCTCTTTCTTTCCGGCGGCTGTCTTGCACACATACTCCATGCCAAAAAGCATGGCTGAATGAAAAAGCATAACCATGCAATCGCGAAACACCTAAAAAGCAAAAGTGATGAAAGGAGTCCCACATGCGCTGTCTTCTTTATATGTTCCTTAACTTCAAGCGCTGCTTGAAACGTCCTGCAATGCTTGTACTCCTCCTCCTTTTTCCGCTTTTCTCCCTGATATACCAGCGGCTTGGCACGGATCGTGAGCAGGGACTCCTGGTTTATGTCTATGCCGGAAGTGAGGACTCGTTCTGCACCAGTCTTACCCAGAAACTCACACAGCGCACAGGCGTCGTCACCTTTGCGCAGGCAGACTCGGAAGAAGCACTCTATCATGCCGTTATGACAGGAGAGGCAGAATGCGGTTATGTATTCCATGCAGGACTTGTAGATGCGTTAAACGCCGGAAACAAGCAGAATCTGATCGATCTTGTTATTTCTGCCGAAACCACGCTTGCAGATGTGACTAACGAAATCGTTTACGCCGAATTATTTGAAGAATATTCGCTTGCGATCCTGACGGATTATCTGCTCGCCGACGGCGTGTTGGAAAACCCTTCTCTAAGCGAAATTGAATCACTCTATCGTGAAAATATGGTCAACGGTTCCACCTTTGCATTTGATTATACCGGCTCCTACTCGACCTATCACGGCATCCGCAGCGGCTTGAGCAGTCAGGTCTTAAAGGGACTCTGCAGTATCCTGGTCCTGCTTAGCGGTTTTTTAGGACTGCTCAATTACTCCGGCAATGCAGACGCACAGATCTATTGTGCTGTTACAAAAACCGGACGAAAATTTCTGCTTTTTGCAGAATTATTTCCTCCGGTCCTGCTCACGACATTTGCCGCCATATTCAGTCTGTTTTTTTCGGGTATCTCAAGCGGCGGGGCTGCTCTGTTACGCCTGATTGGATACGCGCTGCTCGTGATCCTGTTTTGTTCCCTGCTCTATGTGATCCTGCGCAAAAAAGCGATCATTCTGTTTCTGATTCCGTTTTATCTGCTCGGATGTCTGATCTTTACACCCGTATTTATTGATATTGCCACTTTTGTTCCGGCGCTCAGGCCGGTCTGCTTCATCTTTCTGCCCTACTATTTTTTGGTTTCTTAATGTTTCGGCTGCATCAGATTCCTCATGGCATCGTTTAAGCCCTTCACCGTCAATTTATACATTGGCAGAAGTCCCTTGATCGCAGTCTCCGCCTCCCGCCACGGCGCATTGCCCGGCGCCATCTTCGGATTCATCCAAACGATCTTCTTATAATGACGCTTCATTAACTGCAGCCATTCCCAGCCGGACAACCCGCCATTCGGTCCGCGGTAATTCCCGTCTTTCGCGTACAGTTCCTCAGGCGCCATCGCCGCATCGCCCACGATCAGCACTTTATAATCGCTGTCCAGATTTCGGAACATCCATTCGGTGTCGATCCAGTCTCCGTTCTCGCATTCCGGCGTACGGTATACCTTGCTGTATATGCAATTATGGAAAAAATAGCATTTCATATCCTTAAAATGATTGGATTTATTGACAGATTGAAAAAGTTCGTTCAACAGCGAACTATACGGGATCATCGTACCGCCCGAATCCATTAAAAGAAGAAGCTTGACCGCATTTTTTCTGGGTTTCCGCATAACGATCTGCAGACATCCCCCGTTATTGCAGGTCTTGTCGACCGTACTGTCAATATCGAGCTCGCTCTCCGGTATGTCAAGTCTGGTCGAAAACTGACGCAGCCGCTTAAATGCAAGCTGGAACTGCCTGTTCGTCAGCACTCTGTCATCCCTGAAATCGCGATATTTGCGCTCTCCGACCACCTCGAATGCCGACTGATACCCTGTCTTTCCTCCGACGCGGATACCGCCCATATTTCCGCCCGTATTTCCGAACTGCGTCTTGCCCATCGTACCAATCCAAAAACTTCCGCCGTTATGTTCGGAATCCTGATCTTTTAAGCGATCCTTGAACGTATCCTCAACATCCTCTTTGTCTACATGCATCGCTTCGCCCTCGATCTGATTCATATAATCCCTGTTCATCTCATGAAACAGATCGTTCATATCCTCTTTATTCAGCCATGAGAGCATCGTCTCTGTAATTCCCGGCGTCAGCTTTCTTGTCTTAAAGCATTCTTCGAATGTCATGTCAAATTTATCATAGTCCGTCTCGCTCTTAACGAGGATCATCCTGGCAAGATAGTAAAACCCGGTCATACTTGACTCATGCAGGCCTTTCGTAAGAGCCTCCTGAAGCGTCAGCCATTCTCCGAGAGAAACTTCCAGTCCGTTCTTTCTAAGCTGATAAAAAAATTCACTGAACATCGCACTCTCCGTTTTTTTTGATTTACCCGTGAAACCGGTTACAGCTTCGCCTTCTCCTGATTTACAGTCTCCAAGTCCTCATCCTTTTTGACAATGACGCCGATAAACGGCAGTTCTTTCCGGATACGGTCCGCCGTGATCCCGCCGATCTGGAGCGCATTAATCCAGTCGATCAGCTCCGAGGTACTTGGCTTCTTACGAATATCGCGCATCGTACGGATCTGATAGAACACATTCATTGCCTGCTCAAGCAGATTCCCCTCCACATCAGGATAATGCGTGCGTACGATCTGTTCCATCAGTTCTTTATCCGGAAAGTCGATATAATGAAAAATGCAGCGTCTGAGGAATGCGTCAGGCAGTTCTTTCTCCGCATTAGATGTAATGATCACGATCGGACGATGCTTTGCCTTTACGGTGCGCCGCGTCTCATGAATATAAAATTCCATTTGATCTAATTCCCACAAAAGATCGTTCGGAAATTCCAGATCCGCCTTATCGATCTCGTCGATCAGCAGAATGACCTGCTCCTCGCTCTCAAATGCCTCTCCAAGCTTTCCAAGCTTGATATAGCGTGCAATATCACTCACACCCTCTTCGCCGAACTGACCGTCGTAAAGCCGCTGGATCGTATCATAGACATATAATCCCTCCTGCGCCTTCGTCGTCGATTTGATATTCCATATATAAAGCTTTTTGCCGAGCGCGTTGGCAACCGCCTGTGCCAGCATGGTCTTGCCCGTCCCGGGTTCTCCTTTGATCAGCAGGGGTTTCTGCAATGCGATCGCCACATTCACACTCGCCATTAACTGTTCACTCGCTACATATTCGTTTGTACCCTTAAAATTCTGTTCCATGATTCCCTGCCTTCCATTTCTAATATTCTGTTTTGGTGTAATGACTCAGGCAGCCCGCCCCGTGAAGTCGGAATTGTATCTCTATACAGCCTGACATGCAGGGCGCGCTTGAATTTATCCTGATTTCATGTTACGATATTCAGGTATGAAATTCAAGAAAAAGTTCTATTTTGGAGGCTATTATGATTGCTGATTTGTTAAATAACAAGAAAAAAACGCTCTCTTTTGAGGTATTTCCCCCGAAAAAAGACGAAGAATTTGACAACGCATTTGAAGTAATGGACAAGCTCAGCGCTCTTCATCCCGATTTCATCAGCGTGACTTATGGTGCGGGGGGCAGCCGCTCTAAAAAGACACTTGATATTGCGGGCTATATCCAAAATACGCTACATACTGACGCGCTTGCACATATGACCTGTGTTGGTTCCACCATTGCTTCGATCGACGAAAACATCCGTGAAATGAAGATTCGCGGCGTACGCAACATTCTTGCCCTTCGCGGTGACCGCCCTGATTCAATGACGGATGAGCAATACAATTCCCGCGAATTTGAACACGCTTCCGACTTGATGGAGCATCTGTGCAAAAGCCTGGAACTGACACTGGCAGCTGCGTGCTATCCCGAAAAGCATTTTGAGGCTCCTGATCTTGCCACTGATCTCTCTTACATGAAGCAAAAGGAAGAAACCGGCGCGAGACTGTTTATTTCCCAGCTCTTTTTTGACAATAGCTGCTTTTATAAATTTGTCGATGCTGCGCGCAGCATTGGTGTAACCGCGCCGATCCTGCCCGGCATTATGCCGATCACCAGCATCAATCAGATCACGCGCACCGTCTCTTTGTCCGGCTCCTCCATTCCGAAAGCGCTCTCGGATATGATTGCCAATTATAGTGATAAACCCGATGACCTCAGGAAAGCAGGAATCGAATTTGCCGTCTCCCAGATCCGTGATCTGAAGGCACATGGTGCCGACGGTATTCATCTATACACAATGAACCGCCCGAAAACAACAAAAGAAATCGTGGATGCCATTTAAGGGCTCCACGATTTCTTTTGCTCTCATTCTCCGGCATCTTCGTCCTGCGTATAAGAACGCTCTTCAACAACCGTCAGATACAGGACGCGCTGCCCCTCATCCACCTCAACCTCATACAGATAGAAGCAGTCTGTCTTTAACAAAAGCAGCCTGCAGTGATCCCCTTTCCCCCGAAAACAGTAAAAGAAAGAGATCTCCTCCCCCGTCTCTTTTCCCAGCGCATCGAACTGGTCAGACTCTCTTCCAAGCCCTTCCGCCAGAAGTTCCACCTTCGCCATAGAGTTTTGGTTCGTATATACAACGTCCCATACCCCCGTCATCGTATCTGAGGTCGCGCCGAGCAGATCAAGTGTCATATGCTGCCCGCTGTCCGAAAGTTCATAACGGCAGATCACATATGCCTGTGATTCCTCCTCATACAGTGAGATCAAAAAATCCGACAGTTTGCGATACGGATAGGCGCCAAGCAGCTCCCCGTCATGGTAGATCCGAAATTCTTCCGGATCGATCTCTGCGGTATCTTCCTCAATATAGCTGCCATATTGATAAAAAGATAATAAAAACGTCTCATAATTTGAAACGGTGATCGTCTCCACCGCGTCTTCTTCTTTTTTTCCGCAGCCTGCGGCGGCAAGCAGTATGAGCAATGTGCAAAGTGCCGCCGCACACCATTTCTTTTTATCGGCGCGGCTGTCCATATCTGCATACCTCCTTCCGACTCTATGTACCCTTTCGCTATCATTCAAAGAAGAACGATCTCCGTAAATGTCTTTTCGGTACTCACTAGAAAAGCATTGGCAGGAACGTGGTAATAATAGAGAAAATAACATTGACAATAATAATGATCAGGATCACTTTGCCTGCCGTACTCATCCCCTGATTGCGTTTTGGCGGTCCGCCGCTGGCGCCCTGCATCTGATAAGCGCCGTTGTTGGGAACACTGCCCGGTCCCTGCGTCTGATATGTCATGCCGCCTGAAACGGTACCCTGTCCCTGCATCTGATACATTCTGTTTCCGGTGACTCCGCCCGGATTTTGCGCAGGACTCGGCTGATTCATTCTGTAAGCAGGCTGACCGTTCTGCATCTGTGCCTGACCGACACGATTCGCGCCTGCATTCCGCGCACTATTTTGTGCCGTCGCGGGATTCGGCTGGTTAGGATGTCTGTAATTGTTATCATATTGACGGTGATACTGTGCATGCTGCTTCTCAGGCTGGTGCGCCGGTGCAGAATCATACATCTGATGCAGCCGTGCATGGGATGCATCTATCCCGCGGGAATCATCCATACTTCCGTAATGAGCGGATATATCTTTCTCTACATCATAGTCGTAGGGCGTCTGCCCCTGCGGACGGTTGTACGCCGCGCATTTCGGGCAGATTCCATTATGCTCTTCATAGTCAAAACTCTTACCACATCTGCAGCAATTCATCCCTGCTACCGTACCTTTCGCAATTTTTGACAGCTCATTCTTCGTCTTCAAACGGAAGACGCGTGTTCTCTACTTTTTTGTCACGAAGCATCAGTTCTTTTACCGCTTCGTCTGCAGGCTTATGTTCAAAAAGAATCGCATTAACCTGCTCTATGATCGGCAGCTGCACCTGATATTTCTGTGCGAGTCCCATCGCCGCCTTTGCCGAGTAAACACCCTCAACCACCATTTTCACTTCATCCATGGCCTCTTCCATTGTATGCCCCTGACCGATCAAAATACCGGCGCGGCGGTTCCTCGAATGCATGGACGCGCAGGTAACGATCAGATCTCCGATGCCTGAGAGCCCGCTAAACGTCTCAAGTTTACCGCCCATTGCCATGCCCAGCCTTGCAATTTCCGCTATACCGCGCGTGATAAGCGCAGCCTTGGTATTATCGCCGTATCCCAAACCATCCGCTATACCCGCCGCAAGTGCAACCACATTCTTCAATGCGGCGCCGAGCTCGATTCCTAAGACATCCGGACTGATATAGACGCGGAATACCTGACTCATAAAAATATTTTGAATTGTCTCTGCGACCGCCCTTTTCTTTGACCCAACAACTATTGTCGTTGGAATCCCTCTTCCGACTTCCTCCGCATGGGAAGGACCCGATAATACGGCAACAATTGCCTGCGGAATTTCTTGTTCGATCACTTCGGAAAGCGTCATCAGTGTTTTTTCCTCAATGCCCTTAGCCACATTGACGATGATCTGTCCCTCACTCACAAGTTCCCTCATGCTGTGCGCCGTCGCACGCGTAAACGCCGAAGGCACCGCAAGGACAAGCAGTTCTTTTCCCTGTACTGCCTGAGCCAATTCTATTGTAAAATGCAAGTCCATCGGCAGCATGACGCCGGGCAATTTGTCTCTGTACTCATGCTCTTTTTCCAACAGATCGATTTCATCCGGAAGCGCCGACCAAATTGTCACGTCATGCCCATTCTTGTTTAGCAGTACCGCCAACGCGATTCCCCAGCTTCCCGCTCCGATCATTCCAATTTTTGCCATATTCCCGTTTTCCCTCTTTTCTTCAAAATTCTGTCTATACGACCGGCTTTTTCAGCCGTTTCCTTCACACTTACCTTTTCTTTTGTCCCTCGTCTTATGTCTCTCTTCTTACTGTTGTCTCAGAAGGCTTCTCCTCCTCCGCCTGCTCTTTTTTCTTCTTGGAGAGAAACGTTTTTCTCTCCTCCCCATGAAGCAGGCGCACGATATTCTGCCTGTGCTTGACAAACGCCATCACCGTCAACAGGATGCCCAGCAGATACATCTCATTCAGATATGCCTGCGGCATGGCAAATACACCGGTCTGTCCCATGATTACCAGCATGATCATAAACGCGAGATAGACGAGCAATGAACCGAGCGATACATAGTGCGTGAGAAAAAATGTGCCGAAAAATACAACGACCTCGACCGGAATCATATACCAGTGAAAGGAAAGGATCATTCCGGCTGTCGCTGCGATCCCCTTACCGCCCTTAAAATGCAGATAAAATGGAAAATTATGACCAAGGATCGCACCCGCTGCCGCATACATCTTTAGCAGATAAATCATATCAGGATGGGAAGCATCAAATATTACGCCTGTAAGCACCACCGCAAGGATACATTTCGCTATATCGCCAAACAATACAATGATTCCCGCTTTCCTGCCAAGCACACGCAGTGTATTCGTCGTTCCTGCATTTCCACTCCCGTACTCTCTGATGTCGATCCCGTGCAGTTTTCCATAGATATATGCCGTCTGGAACAGTCCAAACGCATAGCCGATCAAAATACAATAAACCCGAACCATCTCTATTCTTTATCCTTTCGCTCCCTAATGAAAAATTTTAGCGGCGTTCCCCGAAATCCAAACGCCTCCCTGATTTGATTTTCCAGATACCGCGTATAGGAAAAATGCATTAGTTCCTTATCATTGACAAAAATCACAAAGGTCGGCGGCTTGACCGAAACCTGTGTGATATAAAACAGCTTCAGACGTTTCCCTTTATCCGTGGGAGGCTGCTGCATGGCTGCCGCCTCCGTCATGATTTCATTCAGAACACCGGTCTGCACGCGCATGGCATGATTTTCTACCACTGCGTCGATCGTCTCATAAAGCTTGTGTAAACGCTGTCCCGTCTTCGCCGATATAAAGAGCAGCTCGGCATACGGCATAAATGCCAGTGTCTGACGAATCTTTTCCGTAAACTTGTAAATGGTTTTGTCATCCTTTTCTATGGCATCCCACTTATTTACTGCAATGATCATTCCCTTGCCGCGCTCATGCGCAATTCCGGCAATCTTGGCATCCTGTTCCGTCACGCCCTCTTCCGCGTCGATCACGAGGCATACCACGTCCGCACGCTCCACCGCTCCCACCGTGCGGATGATCATATATTTTTCCAGTTCTTCTTTTATTTTATTTTTCCGCCGCAGTCCCGCTGTATCGATAAAGACATACTCCCGTCCCTGATACGTCACTACAGTGTCGACCGCATCCCTCGTCGTGCCCGCAATATCGGACACGATCAGACGGTTTTCCCCGACAAGCTTATTGATGATCGACGATTTTCCGACATTAGGTTTGCCAACAATCGCAATCTTCGGCCGATCGTCTTCCTCCTCCCCAAAGCACTCATCATCGATGTAGGACAGCACCGTGTCAAGCATATCGCCAATCCCAAGCCTGTTCGCCGCCGAAATCGGAATCGGTTCACCGATCCCGAGATTATAGAACTCATAAACATCCATCATCATCTTTTCGAAGCTGTCTACTTTATTGACTACAAGCACGACCGGCTTATGGGAACGCCTGAGCATATCCGCCACTTTTGCATCCGCATCGACAAGCCCCTGCCTGACATCCACCAAAAAAATGATCACATCCGCCGTATCCATCGCGATCTGCGCCTGTTCACGCATCTGTGAAAGGATCACGTCGCTGCTGTCAGGCTCAATACCGCCCGTATCGATCAGCGTAAGCTGCCTGTCCAGCCATGTGATATCCGCATAAATACGATCCCTCGTAATGCCCGGCGTATCTTTAACGATCGATATCATCTCTCCCGCCAGTGCATTAAATAATGTTGATTTTCCGACATTCGGTCTTCCGACTACCGCCACAATAGGCTTTCTATTCTTACTCATCACTACCTCTTTATCCACTTTACGATTGCATCCACGAAATCCTGCCCGCTTGATTTTACAATATCGACAGGAACTTGTAAAGCGCTTTCCATCTGCTGACGTGTCACATCATCCAAAAATACGTCTTCACCGCTGCGCAGCACATTCTGCGGCAGGAGCAGAACGCTGCCAAGATCCTGACCGTTTAACTGTGCCATAATGTCCGCCCCTGTCAAAAGACCTGATACCGTGATCATTTCCCCAAAAAAGTCATTGCGGATCGCAAACACCTGAATCGTAAGCCCCATAAACAGCTGTTCCATACGATCCGCCATCTGCCGGATATATGGAAATGCCAGTTTCCCCGTCGCCATCGACAGTTTGACTTTTCCGGTCAATCGACATCCCCCGCGCGATGCTTCCTCAGAGAGCCATGCAAACGCTTCCTCAAACTCCGTCAAAAGCAGACGCACCATTCCGACACCGTTTTCTAACTGCAGATATCCGTCGTAACGCTCTTCCTGCGGCAGTTCTTCCTCTGCCAGAATATACCATTCGTCAGACGCATGAATAAAATGCGTTCCATGCTCTTCGTAAATGCGCTCCTGCCATCCGTGAATGAGCCGCAGGACTTCCCCTGCATCCTCTTTCGTAAATGGTTCCAGCGGGTATAGTCCTTCCCGATATTTCGATAATCCGACCGGCACAACGGATACACTTTCCATCTGAGGAAGATATTTTGTCAGACTTCGGATGCTGTATTCCAACTCTGCCCCGTCGTTGACACCCTTGCAAAGCACGATCTGCCCATTCATGCGGATACCGCCCTCATAAAGTCTGTCAAGCTTTTGCAGCGCTTCCCCTGCAAAACGATTATGCAGCATCGTGCACCTTAGCTCAGGATTCATCGTCTGAACAGAAATGTTGATCGGTGACAAATGATAGCGGATAATACGCTCAATGTCATGATCGGACATATTCGTCAGCGTCACATAATTTCCCTGCAAAAATGATAGTCTCGAATCATCATCCTTAAAATATAATGTCTCCCTCATGCCCTCCGGCATCTGGTCAATGAAGCAGAAGATACATTTGTTGCGGCAGGAACGGTACTCGTCCATCAGTCCGTTCTCAAATTCAATACCAAGATCCTCACTATATTCTTTGTCAATTTCTAACAGCCATTCTTCTCCGCCCGCTTTACGGACCGCTGCCTCGATATATTCTTCCTGGATCAGATACTGGTAGTCAAAAATATCTTCGATCTGCTGCCCGCCGACTGATAACAGGACATCGCCTGATTCAATTCCCATTTCTTCTGCAATGCTGCCCGGTCTTACGCTCTTTATGACATGTTCCGCCGCCATATCGGTCAAACTCCTTTTTTCAAATTAAGAAGAGCTTTTCATATCATTGTCCGTATTTATTTTACTAGAAATTTCTTGACGTGTCACTAGCAGAATGATATAAAAATAAGTGAAAAAGATACTGTAATAGTAAATTTTTACCGTAAGGAGAAAATGATCATGCCCAATCTGTCGGAACTGGAACATGCTCTTCCCGTCGCTCCGCTAAAACTCGTTTCCATGAACGGAACGGAAATGCTCGGAAACCGTGTTAACAGTTATCTTGTCGATTACCGGAAAAGTGTTAATAATGTATCCAAAAAAGATCCTGCCTTCCACGGCTATACCGAAAACTCCTATCTTCTATCCGTTTCCTGTCCCCGCTTTGGCAGCGGCGAGGGAAAAGCTGTCATCGAAGAATCCGTGCGTGGCAAAGATCTGTTCATCCTGTGTGATGTGACCAATTACTCTATTACCTATTCGTTAAACGGATTTCCAAACCATATGTCACCGGATGATCACTATCAGGACTTAAAACGCATTATTGCGGCGGCAAACGGCAAAGCGCACCGCATCAATGTCATCATGCCCTATCTCTATGAAGGACGCCAGCATAAACGCAGCGGGCGGGAATCTTTGGACTGTGCTTATGCGCTTGAAGAGCTTGCCGAAATGGGGATCTCGAATTTTATTACGTTCGACGCGCATGATCCGCGTGTCATGAATGCAACGCCTCTTCACGGCTTTGACAATTTTACGCCGCACTATCAATTTGCGCGTGCGCTGCTTAACAGTGAGCGCGATATGATCATCAACAAAGAGCACACCGTCGTGATCAGCCCCGACGAGGGCGCGTTAAACCGTGCCATTTACTTAGCTTCCGTACTCGGCGTTGATACCGGCATGTTTTATAAACGCCGCGACTATTCCACACTTATAAACGGTAAAAACCCGATCGTCGCCCATGAATTTCTCGGTGATAATATCGACGGTAAGGACGTCATCATCATTGACGATATGATCAGTTCCGGAGAAAGCATGCTTGATACGGCAAGGCAGCTCAAAGAACGCAACGCAAAGCGCGTATACATTTGTTGCACCTACGGGCTTTTTACAAGCGGAATGGATGCGTTCGATCAGGCATATGAAAAAATGTATTTTGATAAGGTCATCACGACCAACTTAAGTTACCGACGTCCTGAACTGTTGGAACGCCCTTATTACATAGAGGCGGATATGAGTAAATTTGTGGCGTCGATCATTGATTTCATGAATCATGATATCTCCATGACGAACGTAATGACGCCAACCGAGAAAATACAAAAAATCCTTGCACTTTATAATGACCGCAAGGATATTGATATTTGAAGCGGCTCTTAAAAATCCCCCAAAAGGCTTTACAGCCTTTCGGGGGATTTTTTGTCTGTCTCATCCTCTTCTATCATTCCGGAAGCAACTACCCCGCCGAAATTCTCTTACTTTACAAATATAGCATTTGGGGTTACAAGATCAACATGGCGTCTCCAAAACTGAAAAAACGGTAACGCTCCTTTACGGCTTCCCGATATGCGGCAAGCACCTGCTCCCTGCCCGCGAGCGCGCTCACGAGCATGATCAGCGTCGATTCCGGCAGATGAAAATTGGTGATCAGGGCGTCTAATACCTTAAAACGGTATCCCGGGTAAATAAAAATTTCCGTATCACCGCTGCACGCCTTGATCTGTCCGTTTTCGTCCGCCGCGCTCTCGATCGTACGGCAGCTTGTCGTTCCGACGCAGACGACCCGGTTTCCGCTCTGTTTAGCACAGTTAATCTTCTGTGCTGCTTCCTCCGTGATCTCATAAAATTCAGAATGCATATGATGGTCGAGCAGATTTTCTTCTTTGACCGGACGGAACGTTCCAAGTCCCACATGCAGTGTGACATATGCCAGTTCAATCCCTGCCTCTTCTAATTCGGCAAGCAAGTCTTGCGTAAAATGCAATCCCGCCGTCGGCGCCGCCGCGGAACCCTCATACTTTGCATATACGGTCTGATAGCGGTTCTTGTCCTCCAATTTATGTGTAATATAGGGTGGGAGCGGCATCTCGCCGAGACGGTCCAGTGCCTCCTCCCAGACTCCCTCATAGGTAAAACGGATCAGACGGTTTCCCTCTTCGACGATTTCTGTCACCGTTCCCGTGATCAGACCGTCCCCAAACGAAATGACCGTGCCCGGACGCGCTTTTTTCCCCGGCTTCACAAGCGTTTCCCAGACATCATCTGACCGCCTCTTTAATAAAAGCACCTCGATCACGGCGCCGGTATCCGCCTTCACCCCCATCAGTCTTGCCGGAATGACCTTTGTATTATTTAATACAAGGCAGTCCCCCGGATGCAGGTATTCTTTGATATCTCGAAACGTCCGATGCTCATACTCTCCCGTCTGCTTATGTAAAACGAGCAGACGCGATGAAGACCTATCGGATAAGGGTGTCTGTGCGATCAGCTCCTTAGGCAGTTCAAAATCATAATCTGATTTTCGCAATTGTTCCATGTTTCCTCTCATTCCAGCAGAAAATTCTTTTCATGTTCCTGCCATGCAGCCTCTTCGCAGACAGCACGTTGCTTTTTACAATTCGGCATTCTCAAGAAATGCCACATATCCGCGCTTCATTTCATATAAATCGGCTTTGCTCGTCACTTCCCAAGGCGCGTGCATGTTCAGCACAGGCACACCGCAGTCAATGACATTCATGCCGTATAGTGCCAGAATATAGGCAATGGTTCCGCCGCCGCCGAGATCAACCTTACCGAGCTCCGCTGTCTGCAGATTGACCTTTTCCCGCTCAAAAATATCCCTGATATGGGCAATATATTCCGCATTGGCATCATTCGAACCGGATTTCCCTCTGGCACCCGTAAATTTGTTAAACACCATACCGTCCCCGAGAAACGCAACATTCTTTTTATCGAAGCTGCCCGCATAACTCGGATCATACGCGCTTGAAACGTCGGAGGAAAGCATGTCACAATGCGCAAGACACCGGCGGAGTGCAAGCTCTGAATACGTTCCGCAGAGCGCCATGAGCTCTGCGACGGAATTTTCAAAAAACTTAGACTGCATGCCCGTCGCACCAACGCTGCCAATCTCTTCTTTATCGACCAGAATACAGCATGCCGTGCGTTTTACATTGGAAAGCTCTAGCATCGCACGGTAAGATGCAAACGCGCATACGCGGTCATCCTGACCATATGCCATGACCATGCTGCGGTCAATGCCCGCTTCACGTGCTTTTCCCGCCGGAACGATTTCCAATTCCGCAGAAATGAAATCTTCCTCCTCCATGTCGTAATATTCTTTCAGAAGCGCCAGAATACTTTTCTTTACAGCATCCTTTTCCTGAGCATCTTCCTTTTCTGTGTCCTTATCTTTTTCCTTCTTATCAGCATCTTTATTCTTATCCGTGTCTTCCAGATACGGGCGGTTTCCGATGATCAGGTCAAGCGCCTCGCCCTCTATCACTTTCGCCGCTTTCTTCTCAAGCTGCTCCTGGGAAAGATGCACAAGCAGATCAGAGATAAAAAGAACCGGATCATCCTCTTTGTCCCCAATATTGACCAATATAGTCGTTCCGTCTTTTTTGATCACAACTCCGTGCAGTGCAAGCGGAAGCGCCACCCACTGATACTTTTTGATACCGCCGTAATAGTGCGTGTCAAGATAGGCAAATCCGCCGTCCTCATAAAGCGGATTCTGCTTCACGTCTAAACGTGGGGAATCGATATGCGCGCCCAAAATGTTCATGCCCTCTTCGATCGGACGCTCACCAACCTGATAGAGTACAATGGATTTATTCATCCAGACAGAATATACCTTATCGCCGCAGGTAAGTGTCTTTCCCTCTGCCGCAAGCTTTTCCATCTCCACATATCCGTGCTTCTCGATCTCATTGACAATCGTATCCACGCACTCGCGCTCCGTCTTTCCGTTGTCAAGAAAGTTCCGGTAATCCTGTGAAAATTCCTCACACTCTTTTAACTGCTTTTTGCTATACGTTTTCCATGTATTTGTATGCTCCATGTCTCCCATCCTTTCTTCCTGGCATCTTTTCTTTTATATGACTTTTCTTGGGACTTTTCTTTTTTATGGCTTTCTTATTGTATTTCTAATCGACTCGTTATGAATCCTGTATATGCTTTTGAATACTTTTACCGGAAAGAGCACTTCTCATTTATATTCTTTACGCTTCTCCGGCTTCTTAATCAGTCGCCTGTGCGGGAGCGGTACCAAAGCCTGCACGCAGGCTGATAACTTTTATTTCCGCAGGCAGCGAGCCAAAGTCGTACTTGCATGACCTTGGCCGCTGTCGCGAGGGTGAAATACCCCCGCAGCTTGCCGCCGGGTTATTCACTACGACCTCAGTTCCACACCCATACCCTGCAGCCCGTTCAGAATCTTCTTCATCGCGCCGCTGATATCATTTTCTTCCAGCGTCCGGTCCTTCGCACGAAACGTCAGTGAATAAGCAACGGACTTATAGCCCTCCTTGATCTGCTCGCCCTCATAAATGTCAAACAATTCCAAGTTTTCTAATATTTTACCGCCGCGCTGTAAAATCATATCCTCCAACTGTCCGACCCTTATTTCCTTCGGCACGGTCAGGCTCAAGTCTCTTGTGACAGCCGGAAATCTGGTGAGCCCCTCATATTTTCTGTCAAACGATGCAAGCGGAACGATCTCATTCATATCAAGCACCGCAATATAAGCCCGTGTACCGATGTCGTAATTGTCAAGCACCTGCGGATGCACTTCTCCAAGATATCCAATCTCATGTCCCTGATACCAGATAAGCGCCTTTCGTCCCGGATGCAGGAACGGCTTATCTGCTTCAGGTGTATAGATCACACGGTCCCGCATGCCGATATACTCCAAAAATTCTTCTATCACGCCCTTCATCGTAAAGAAGTCGCCTTCTCCGTACATGCCGAATATCAGCATCATCCGCTCCTCGGGCAGTTCGGTTAACGGTATCTGCTTCGGATAATAGACGTTCCCCATCTCATATAAACGCACATCCTTATTGCGCCGGTTATAATTGGTTGCAAGGGATGTCAGCATTCCGTTTAATGGCAGGGTTCTCATGACAGAGAAGTCCTCACCAAGCGGATTCGCGATCGTGACTGTCCTGCGCAGCGGGCTCTCCGCCGGAATGAGCAGCTTGTCAAACACCTTCGGACTCTCAAACGAGTAACACATGCACTGGGAAAACCCGCAGAATTCCGCGACTTCCCGCGCCTTCTCCCCGATCCTCTGTTCAAAGGTGTGTTTCCCCGCCGTCGCTTCTCCGTTCGGCAATGTCACGGGAATCTTATCATAACCGTAAAATCTCGCGACTTCTTCCGCAATATCCGCAAAGCCGAGCAGATCCTGACGGAATGTCGGACAGATCAGTTCATTCGTTTTCTCATCATAGGCAATTTCAATGCGTTCAAAGATCCGTAGCATTTCCTCACGCGCAATATCCGTACCGAGAAACGCATTGATCTTATCCGGCTCAAAAAGCACTCTGACCGGTTCTGCAAGCGGCGCTTTGACATCGACCATGCCGCCGACGACTTCACCGCATCCAAGTTCCTCGATCAAGGCGCAGGCACGGTCGATCGCCGCCTGTGCGCTTCGCGGCTCTAGGCCTTTTTCAAAAATGCCGGACGCGTCCGTGCGAAGTCCGATCCGCTTTGCCGATTTTCTGATATTCGCGCCGTGGAACGTCGCCGCCTCAAAAAGTACTGTTTTGACATCGTCCGTGATTTTGGAGTTTTCTCCACCCATGATTCCTGCAATACCGATTTCCTTTTCTGCATCACAGATCATCAGCACGTCTTTGTCCAGCGTGCGCATCTGACCGTCCAGAGTCTGGAATTCATCCCCGTCTTTGGCGCGGCGCACGATGATCTTTCTGCCCGCAATCGTGTCAAGATCATAGGCATGCATCGGCTGACCGTATTCTTCCATCACATAATTGGTGATGTCAACCAAATTGTTGATCGGACGGATCCCGCTCGCCGCAAGACGCCGCTGCATCCACTTCGGTGACGGCGCGATCCGAATGTTTTTGACGACGCGCGCACAATATCTTGTGCAGAGTTCCATATCCTGCACTTCCACGGAAATATAGTCCTCCGCTTTTTCTTCATTTCCCGTCGCTTTTACGACGGGCGGAACAAACGGCTTTCCGAACGTCGCCGCCGCCTCTCTTGCAATTCCCAGAATACTGTAGCAGTCCACTCTGTTTGACGTGATCTCATACTCAAACACCGTGTCATGGAGTCCGAGCGCTTCAATCGCATCTGTTCCGACTTCCGCGCTGTCCTCAAAAATGTAAATACCGTTTTCGGGCGCCTCCGGATAAAAGTTCCGATCCGATCCGAGTTCTTCGATCGAACACATCATTCCCTCCGATTCTACGCCGCGCAGCTTTCCTGCCTTGATCAAAATACCGTCTTCCGGCAGCGGACCGCCGTCATGTCCACCCGCTACTTTTCCGCCGTCAAGGACAACCGGAACCTTATCGCCCTCTTTGACATTAGGTGCGCCGGTAACGATCTGAATGGTTCTGCTGCCGACATTGACCTGACAGACGATCAGCTTATCCGCATCGGGATGCTTTTCAATCTTTAAGATCTGTCCGACGACAATGCTCTGCAAATTTTTATCCGTGCGCTCATAGCCTTCCACCTTCGTCCCTGACAAGGTCATGGCGTCACAATACTCTTTGTCCGTACAGTCTAACTCCGGCACATATGCTTTAATCCATGATAATGCTGTATTCATCGCAAGCTTCCTTTCCTGTCTGATGATTGCTGTCTGATCATGGCAGTCTGACTTCCTCTGCCTGATCGCCGCTGCTTATATCCCTGTGATTTTCCTGTTTTTGTTCTTTCAGAAAGAATCCATATTCCGCTGACTCTTTTAGAACTGTTTCAAAAACCTCACATCATTCTCATACAGCAGCCTCATATCGTCAATTTCATACTTCAGCAGCGTGATACGCTCAAGACCGATTCCAAATGCAAAACCGGAATAGATATCGGGATCAATGCCGCTCATTTTCAAGACTTTCGGATGAACCATCCCGCAGCCTAAAATTTCTATCCACCCGCTTCCTTTGCAGAACCGGCATCCCTCCCCGCCGCACTTAAAGCAGGATACATCCACCTCCGCAGACGGCTCCGTGAACGGGAAATGATGCGGCCGGAACTTCACCTTGGTTTTTTCACCGAACAGTTCTTTTGCAAACTGTGCAAGTGTTCCTTTCAGATCTGCAAACGTAATGCCTTTGTCCACGATCATTCCCTCGATCTGATGGAAGGACGGCGAATGCGTTGCGTCCACCTCATCAGAACGGAAAACCCTGCCGGGCGCAATCATGCGGATCGGCAGTTTTCCCTTTTCCATTGTCCGAACCTGAACCGGAGACGTCTGTGTGCGCAACAGGATATCGTTCGTCACATAAAATGTATCCTGCTCGTCTTTTGCCGGATGATCCGCCGGAATATTTAACGCCTCAAAATTATAATAGTCATATTCCACCTCGGGTCCTTCCACAACCTCATAACCCATACCGATAAAAATACGTTCTACCTCATCCAACACGATCCGGTTCGGATGTCTGTGCCCAATGAGATTTCTTTTGGCAGGAAGCGTCACATCAATGACTTCCCGCTTCATCGCCGACTCACGCGCTTTCGCTTCCATCTTTGTCTTTGCCTGCTCCAACACGTGTTCGATCTCATCCCGAAGCTCATTCACCATCTGACCGACTTTGGGGCGGTCCTCCGGCGCAACGTCTTTCATGGATTTTAGCACAGTGGTCAATTCTCCTTTTTTGCCAAGAAAATTGACTCTTACCTCATTCAGCTTTTCTAAAGCATCACTGCTCTCGATCTGACGCAGCGCATCATCTTTGATCTTTGCCAGTTTTTCTTTCATGCCTGTATTCTGCTCCTTTCCTGTCTTCCAGCTTCCGGGCAATTACCTATTCCAATTTTCCGGGCAATAAGCCCTTTTCTCTGCTTATCGCGCGATAAGCAGACTGCAAACACTCCCGTACGCTTTCGCGCAAAAAAATACCCTTGCATTTACATGCAAGGGACGAATCTGATCCGCGGTACCACCCTGATTCCTGCCCCAAAAACAATCCGTCTCTGAAAACAGGCTCTCATCGATCAGCTTAACGCGCTGTCACGTCCTATCCTACTTACAAGCACAAATGCGCTGGCAGATGCACTGTTTCAAACAGGCGGCTCACATGGGAATATCATACAAGACACTTCCTAAGGATGCTTTCAGCCGGTGACATCCTCTCTCTGCTGGGTTATCAGGTACTTTAACATGTTCATTGCCTTTTCATTTTCATATTGCCTATTGTAATCACTCTGTCTGAAAATGTCAAGCCAGGAATTTACACTTTTTTCAAGTTGAAGCATTTATGCTTTATCCCTCTGCCGTCTTTCTTCCCTGATCTTCTCTTTCCGCATCCGTCTGTTTACTTTCAAAAGCTCCAAAAGAGGCTGAAGAAAATAATTCAGTTCATCGCCAAGCAGCAGGATATACATACAGAAATACAGCCAGAGCATAATGATCACTATGGTTGTCAGACTCCCGTACATATCAAAAGCGCCATAACGTTCTACATACATCGAAAATGCCCAGGAGAATACCGTCCATCCAAGGCTTGCAAAAACAGCCCCCGGCATTTTATCAAAAACCCTGTTCTTTTTGTTTGGGATCAGTGCATACATAAAAGCGAACACCAAAGCCAGTGCGACAATAACGACCAAATAGCGGAACGGCATTAACAAAATCGCAATATAGCGGACATTCGGCAGATGCGAAAGCAGATTATTGATGATCGGATTTCCGAACACAAGCACGATTAGCGTAAAAACGATCAACACAAGCAGGATCACGGTATAAATGCAGGACCAGAACCGAAGCACAAAGTAATTGCGCGTCTCATCAACATCCTGCACGTCATTTAATCCCCTGAGCAGTGCAAGTATCCCTTTTGCTGCAGACCAGACAACAAATACTGCAGAAATGGAAATGATCGTAGCCGACCGGTCATACAGATCCCCGATCACGCTGACCGCCAGTGGATCGATCGTGGACGGCAGTAAGTCCGTCACGACTCTCAAAAGATCCGCTTCAGAGATATGTGTATAAGGCAATACCGAACAAAGCAGCATCAAAATCGGGAAAATAGAAAGAAACATAAAAAATGCTGCTGACGCCGCATGCGCGCTTACATCATCCCGTTTCATTTTATTCATAAATTCGTTAATAAAGCGAACCATTTTTTTCTCCGTGCATTTCATCATGTACCTGTCTCTATCCGTTCATTCTGATCCTTCGTGCCGAAGCATTTGCTCAGACACGGGCAATTATCAGATTCGGCTCTGCAAGACTATTTCTTCAACTCAGTTCCTATGTAATAATATGCCAAAATGTCCCGATAGTCAGAACCGGATGCTGCAAGTGCATCCGCCCCGTTCTGCGACATGCCGACGCCGTGTCCGTAGCCGCCGCCTATAATAGAATACCCTAATAATTCCTCTTTGTCCAGTATGGGAGTCAAAATCACATATGCGCTTGGCAGGATCGTACTCATTACGGTCGTACTCCCGTCCTGTCTGGTCACGGTCGTATTTCCATCACATAGCAGATAACGGACATTATATTCTCCATAGACACGATAACTGCACTGCTCTCCTTCCACCAGCAGGCACACGGCGCAGCCGGAAGGATTTCTTTTTTCAATCGACAGCATCCGGATTCGTCCCGGATGCGGAAGCATATCAGCCCGGACTGCACCGTCTTCCTTTTTACTTTCATTTTCTTCCGTTCCTACAAGCTCCACGCCCTCCTGCTTCACCGCATAACGTTCTTTCAGTTTTTCATAAACGGCATCGGCATCAATACCGGAAACCTGGCAGCTCCAACGGTACCACGGATACCCGCTTTCTATATCATCATGCCCCGCCGCAAGATATGCCGCAAACTCTGTATCGGATGAGAGCTGCAGCTCCTCATGCACAGCATTCTGACTGCGATTTGAAAGATATGGATATTCCCCGATCGTAAATCCCTGCCATACGCCGATACTGCTCCCGATCCCTCCCGAAGTAGAATAATAATAAGTACTGACCGGTCTCCCTTCAAACAACAAGATCTCTCCCTTTGTTTCCTCGACCGCACTTGTTGTACTCTCATGCTCCGCCAGATTTCCATACACCTGACAGGAAGTGCTGTCATCCAGCTGCGCATTATATTCCGGATAACGCGGATTCTCCATCACGGCACACGCATAGGTTCTTGCACAGACCGCCTGCGCTTTCAACGCCTCATTATGGTAAGACGCCGGCATTTCACTCGGCAGGACTCCGTACAGATATTCTTCCAACGTAAGCTCATTGACCAGCACGAATTGTTCATTCCGTAAATATATGTACAGACATCCGCGATATGACGGCGATCCGCATGCACGCGTCATAGAAAGAACGCATAATTGTTCTCCCGCTGTTTCCTGCTCATTCTCCCCCTGATCATTTTTATTCGGAGCAAGCATGTAGCATTCCCCGCTATTTTCCAGAATCATACCTTCCTGTAAAAGCTTTTCTTTTGTTTCATCAAACTTTTCCCGAAGCTCTGCGGCGGTAATCGCGACATCCCCGGTAGTTCCTTTTAGTACAAGCGTATCATGATAAATGGATGAATAATTGCTGCTCATAAGTAAAACACGGACCATCTCAGGTACTTCATATGGTTTTTGTTCCTGTCCTTCCTGCCGTGTCGTCCCATTCAATTTATTCTGCAGTCCTTCAGGCGGCGTTTCTCCCGCCTCATTCTCATTTGGGTCCTTCGCCGACTGATCTCCTACCAGAATATAAAAGGGATTTTTATGACCGGCATAACTCCATACAGCCAGACCTGCACATAACAGTAAAACAAAAACCATGCCAAAAAGTCGTATATTTCTACTGCCAGTGCGGGCTGCCATGCCACTGCCGTACCGTCCGCCTCCATACCGCCCTGTCTGACGCATCTTTCTGCTTAATGCCTCTCTCCGATCTGCATCGTTTCGATTTTCCATAATTAGCCTCCATGCTGCGACTGTTTTTAAGAGCAGCAAGATCGATACCCCGTCAGCCTGCCGCGGGTTTTGATTCAGGAAGGACAGCAAAAGAAAAGCAGCCATATATTGGCTGCTTTTCTTTTGTGTTCATAACAATAGAAAGTCCGCAAAGCGTACTTTCTATTGTTTGCCGAAATGCCGGTTCCTATCTTTTGACTCCTAGCAAACGCCAGGTGGGTAACCGCAATCATAACTTCTGCCTTCCCCTGCATGGATCTTCATCCGGAGGCTTGACATCCATCAGACAATATAGGAATCCCTTTTCAAGTAACTGTAGGTTCAAAATAATAGGAATGATCGAGCATTTCAGGTTATCCTTATTATACGCAAAATTGCGTGTCAAATCAACCGGAAATTGCAAAATTATATTACAATTTATGTATTTTTTAAGATTTCTCAGATACACTTTCTTTATTCAGACTATAGATCGTTTCCGTCACTCTGCTCAAAGAGGAAGTAATTTCCACACTCGCCTCAGACATTCCCTGCGCAAGCTTCTGAACCTCATTTGCAACTACTGCAAATCCCTTCCCCGCGTCACCTGCTCTTGCAGCCTCAATCGATGCATTCAGGGCAAGGATGCGCTGTCTGCTGCTGAATCCAACGATTTTTTTCGTACTCTCATTTGCCAGATCAATCTCACTGACCGCATCATTGATCCCGTTTTTGAGTTCATTCAAAATATGTGCGTTTACTTTCGTCATATAGCTGGTGCGCACAAACATATTGATCACGTCACCCAAAAGATTTGCCGCAGCCTCGATCTGTTGTCTGGAACGTACATTGACTTTGCGCAGCGCCTCGATATAAGTATCTTCATCAATGCTGAGCTCTCTTGCTGTTCTGCGGAACTTTTCTTCATCCGGATTCTCGGGAAGAACCTGTCCGCCGATCACGCTTCCCAATACCGTACCGTCCTCCAGCTTGATCGGGATCCCGAAATCAACAAGTCCTGCATGACAGGAATACACACCCTTTCCTTCCCTGTCACATTTTTCACATCTGCGGCATCCCTCTGCGCTTCCTCTTGTCAACTTTATGCAAAAATCTGTAAAGTTATAGCAATCGCTGATATACTGTCCGTCAGCCCCAACAGCTACTGTTGCAAGCCCCGTGCTTTTAGCCCAGTTATTCATAATCTCTTCAAAACGCTTCATGTCGCAAAAATCTTGAATTTTCAACATTGCCATCTCCTCCCGCCCAATCATTCTAAATATTCTGCCATCCGAAGTCCGCGTCCTTCTCTGTCCCGCTTCTCTAGCCAACTCTTCAATATGGCTTTTTTATCAGTATAGCACACACTCTCCGCAAAAAACAATCCTGTTGTTCGTGCTTTTTTAGGCTGATCCTGCTATTTTTCCCCGGACTGCTCCTTCCTATAGCGCTCATACAGATCCGGTCTGCGCTCCTTTGTGCGTGCAACGGACTGTTCCAGACGCCAGGCATCCACTTTTGCATGGTCTCCGCTTAAAAGGATTTCCGGCACACGCTTATCATGCCAGACCTCAGGTCTGGAATACTGCGGGTACTCCAAAAGATGATCCGTAAACGATTCCGTTTCCGCTGAAACCTGATTATTTAATACGCCCGGCACAAGACGCGCGATCGCATCCACCATCACCATTGCCGCAAGCTCGCCGCCCGTCAGCACATAATCGCCGATGGAAACAGAATCCGTAACGATCTCCTCCAGCACACGCTCATCCACGCCTTCATAATGACCGCACAAAAAAATAAGCTGATCCTCGCTCGCAAACTCCCTTGCCATCTCCTGATGAAACGTTTTTCCCTGTGGTGTCACATAAATGGTACGGATACGCTGCCGGGTCCTCTGTGCCGCCACGATCGCTGCATAACAGTCATAGACAGGCTGCGCCTGCATCAACATGCCTGCGCCGCCCCCATATGTGTAATCATCCACTTTTTTATGCTTATCCAGCGTATAATCGCGGATGTTATAGGTCTTTATCGAAATCAGTTCCCGCTGCGCAGCGCGTGCCAGAATACTCGTATTCAATCCGTCGCGCACCATATCGGGAAATAGTGTCATAATATGAAAATCCATGTATCTGTTCCTTTTTACTGTCATAACTGTACAGGCTTATTTCTATTTTACATTTCTATTCTACAAGTCCCGGCATCAGGTGCACCGTTATATGCCGCGCTTTTACATCCACAAGCCTGATACACTCTTTGATTGCCGGAAGAAGAATTTCCCTGCCGTCCGGCTGCTTCACAACATAAACGTCATTAGCACCGGTCTGCATCACATCGTCCAGCATACCAAGCATCACGCCCTCATCGCTTTCCACCTGCATGCCGATCAGATCGGAAATATAATACTCATTCTCCTTTAACGGTACCGCCTTTTCCCTAGGCACATACAATTCGGCACCGCGCAGGCGTTCTGCCTCTTCCATTGATGTACATTCCTTAAATTTGACAATGACCATCTGCTTAAAAAATTTGACGCTCTCAATATGCATGCATTTATGCATGCATTCACGTATGTCCTGCTGTCCGCCCTTCCCTGCCGGACCGGCAAGAAAAACCTCTTTATATTTCTTAAAGCGCTGCGGTTCTTCCGTCGTCGGGTACACTTTCACTTCTCCCCGTACGCCGTGCGTCGTCGTGATACATCCTACTCTGAACAGATCTTCCGCCTTTTCTTCCATCCGCCGCTCCTTTCCGCATATTTCAAAAACAGCGGTCTTAACTCATTCGAAAAGACCGCTGTCAAAAGAACTTCACACCCGACAAAAGAATTCCGGCAGAAAATTCTTTGTGAGATTTTCGCTTGTGCGAAAGTCTTATACAATTTCTACGTCCACATGCTTATTATCCTTTGAAGATGCTGCTTTTACCACCGATCGGATCGCTTTCGCGATTCTTCCCTGCTTACCGATCACTTTCCCCATATCGGCAGGCGCAACATGAAGCTCAATGATCACGCTTCTGCCATTTTCTTTTTCTGTAACAACGACCTCATCGGGATGATCCACAAGCGCCTTTGCAATTACCTCAACCAATTCTTTCATAATCCACCTCCGAGACGAGACATGCCGTTAAATAATGGGTTTCTCAAAGCAGTACTTACTTTTCGATACCGGCATTCTTTAACAGTCTTGCAACAGTCTCGGTCGGCTGCGCGCCGTTTGCAAGCCATTTCTTTGCAAGCTCTTCATTTACTTTTACGGTTGCAGTCTCCGTGTTCGGATCATACGTACCAATCTCCTCAATACACTTTCCGTTTCTTGACACTCTCGAATCCGCTACGACGATTCTGTAAAGCGGTTTTTTCTTCTGTCCGATTCTTCTCAATCTGATCTTTACTGCCATGTTCTTTTCCTCCAAAGTATCTTTTTATTTGTTTTTGTTTCCGTGGCTATGGATATTCCCAAGCCGCGATTTATAGGATGGATCCCGTCTTCCTTTCGTTAAAAAATCAAAACGGAAATCTCATGCCACCTAATCCTCCAAAGCCGCCGCGCCGCTTTTTGGAAAAGCCGCCCATCTGCTTCATCATTTTCTGCCCTTGTTCAAACTGCTTGATAAAACGGTTCACAATGGCGATATCCACTCCTGCGCCCCGCGCGATCCTGTGCTTCCTGCTCGGGTTCAATAATTTAGGGCTGCGCCGCTCCTCCGGCGTCATCGAAAGAACAATCGCTTCGAACTGACCAAGCTGCTTATCGTCGATCATGGAGCTGACGTCTCCCATTTTGGCCCCCATTCCCGGCAGCATGGAAAGAATGCTTGACAGACCCCCCATATTCTTCATCTGCTTCATGCTCTCCAGATAATCTTCAAAGTCAAACTTCCCCTTCTTCATATTGGAAGCCATTTTCTTTGATTTATCTTCATCTATGACGATCTCGCTCTGTGCTTTCTCAATCAGGGAGAGTACATCGCCCATGCCAAGGATCCGGCTTGCCATACGGTCAGGATAAAACTGCTCTAAATCTGACAGTTTTTCTCCCATTCCGACAAACAAAATCGGCTTTCCGGTCACTGCTTTAACGGACAGCGCCGCGCCGCCCCTGGTATCGCCGTCAAGCTTACTTAAAATGATTCCGTCCACACCGACCTTCTCGTCAAATTCTTTTGCGACGTTGACAGCGTCCTGTCCCGTCATCGCATCCACAACGAGCAGCGTCTGATGTACAGTCACATTTGACTTGATCTCCTGAAGCTCCTCCATCATTGCCTCGTCAATATGCAGACGTCCGGCAGTATCTAAGATCACAACGTCATGACCGTTCTTCTGCGCATGCTCCATTGCAGCTTTTGCAATATTGACCGGGGAATGATTCTCTCCCATAGAGAATACGTCAACCTGAACTTTTTCCCCATTGACCTGCAACTGCTTAATGGCCGCAGGACGGTAAATATCGCAGGCAACAAGCAGCGGCTTTTTGCCTTTGAGCTTCATCTTTCCCGCCAGCTTTGCTGTCGCCGTCGTCTTGCCGGCACCCTGTAAGCCGCTCATCATGATGACCGTGATGGCTTTTCCGGGCTGATAAGCGATCTCCGTCGTCTCTGACCCCATCAGTGCGATCATTTCCTCGTTGACGATCTTAATGACCGTCTGTCCGGGATTTAAGCCGTTCAACACATCGCTTCCGACTGCGCGCTCCTGTACGGTGGATACGAACTGTTTGACAACCTTAAAATTGACGTCCGCCTCAAGCAGCGCCATCTTCACTTCTTTGAGCGCCGTCTTCACATCCTCTTCGCTCAGACGTCCCTTACCTCTTAGATTTTTGAATATATTGCTCAGTTTATCAGTTAAACTCTCAAACGCCATGTAGTCTCTCCCTAAATCTGCACGCCCTTATATATTTTGACATCACTTCCGCCTGATCCGAAAAATGTACCGCCACGTAAGGTCAGCCGGCGCTACAATTCTTCCATAACCTCGCTAGAAAGCGTTTGGATTTGAAGCAGTTTCTCCAAATTGCCGTCCGGTTCCGCAATTCTCTGTCCGGACAGTTCTCCTGCCAAACTGCCAATGCGCTGCGCTTTTTCTTTGATGTGCGCAAATTTTTTCACCAATCCGAGCCGTTCTTCATACTGTTCCAAAATCTTATCACAACGGCGGATCAAGTCATGCACGCCCTGTCTGCTGATTCCCTGAATATCCGCAATCTCCGCAAGGGACATGTCATGATAGACCGCATCCTCATAGATCTGTCTCTGATGTGCAGTCAACAGTTCACCGTAAAAATCATACAGCAAACCGTGCTCCACGATTTTTTCCATACGGTCAGCCCCTTCCTGTTATCACACCTTTGCTATCATACAGGATAAGAAAAAGACTGTCAAGTATTTTTTCTTGACAGCTGACACCAATGTAGATATCAATTCATTACTTTCAAAAGATTACATGATTCTACGAAACGATTCTTGACAGACAGGTTTTTTCAACGTATACTATAGAATTAGAAGAGACGCCAAACGTCATAAAGAAAGGAACGGTACTCATAATGGAACAAAAATTGAATTCCGTATCAGAAGAGAGACTTTCATAATTATCTCTTTATACAAACAAATTCAGGCGTTAAAATCTATCGGCAAAAGGAGGCGGTCTCGTGAAAACTATCACTACTCTGTTAAATTACGCTTTCGGCAAAGAGCAGCGTCTCCCCATTTATTTTTTCCTATATACAATCTGCACCGGTCTTTCATCTTTGCTCTCCATGCTTTTTTTACAGATGATTACCGGTTTTTCTGACAATGCTGGAAGCCAAAACGCGGAGCTTTTTGCTATTTGTTTATGCGTTGGCTTTGCGATTGGAATGATTCTCGCAAAAACAATCAGTTCTGCCATGTACTTTAAGGCGGACAGCCGATTCACATTTATTCGGACCGACTTGCAAAATGACGTAAGCTATCACATTATGATGCTTGATTTTGAGCTGATTGAAAACAAAGAGTTTTTAGATCAGAATGAACGTGCGCTTAAATCATTGGAAAGCAGCGAAAGAGGCGCAGAATTGATCTTAAAAACGTTCTTTCAGCTGCCCGGCATCCTTTTGTCTCTTTTAAGCGGATTTTTCATTTTAGCCTCAATCCGTCTTTACCTGCCTCTTTTGTTTATTCCACACCTCGTAATTGGTCTGTGGACATCAAAAAAATACGTTCATTTTAGAGAATCACTTCAGCGCGACATATCCCGAAACCAAATTCAAATGGATTATCTGCTTGATACGATCAATGATACAAAATATGCAAAAGAACTTAGAATTTTCCATTTACGCCCGCTCTTTTTCCGCAAGCTGTCCGACAGACTGAACGATCTGTCTTCTTTGCTGCGAAAAGAAGAACGCGCCATGATTAGAATCCATGTCATAATAACATCCGCAGTATTCATACTGACAGGTATCACGGTCATGTCCGTCATTTTGACAGGTTACAATGCGAACCGTATTTCTCTTTCCCAATTAGCGGTAGCAATTTATGCCATTATAAATACCTGCCGATATTCGGACGAGCTGTTTGAGGATGTAGAAAAAATCATTTTTGAGTCCCAATGCGTAAAAGAAATTTTTGATCTGTTGAATATCAGATGCGGCACAACCGCTTCGGAAATTACCGTCCTATCTGATTCTTATGATTACGAGTGGGAAGTGAACAACCTGACATTTCAATATCTCAATACGGAAGAATATGCTCTGCGGAATATCTCATTTAAGCTGCGTCCAAATGAACATCTTGCCGTGATCGGCTTGAACGGCGCCGGTAAGTCGACATTGATCAAATGTATGACCGGTCTCTACAAGAACTATCAGGGAGAAATTCTCTTTAGGGGTACCAATATCCGCAGCGTTCCTATTGACATTCTGGCTCAGCATATCGGCGTCCAATATCAGGATGCGGATGTCTATCCGTTTACAATCAAAGAAAATTTAACTTCCTCGTCCTGTGACCCTGACATGGACAGGCTTTGGGATTCGCTTGCCACAGTTTTTTCCAAAGATACGCTTCAGAAATTTTCTCATAATCCGGATACCGTATTGGAAAAATTGTTCGATGAAAACGGTGTGGTTTTGTCCGGCGGCGAACGCGAATCTTTTATGTTTGCCCGCATTCTGTATCAAAATCCTGACTCTGTGATTCTGGATGAGCCAACTGCAAAGTTAGACGCCATTGCCGAGCAAAATCTCATCAAAACACTGAATAAAATATTTGAAAATCAATGTATCATTTTTATCAGCCATCATCTAAGCACTGCCGCATCCATGAACCGCATCTTGCTTCTCAAAGACGGCGCTCTGATCGGGGATGGCAGCCATCAAAGCCTCCTGCAGCATTGCAGCGAATATGGGCGTCTCATTGATTTGCAAAAAAATTATTATGTGTGATGGAGGAACTTTATATGCGTAAAGCCATCGTTAAAACTATCCGGATATTCCGATTACTCAAACCTGCTTTTCATAAACGCTCCCTGATGATTCCGTTTCATTGTCTGCTTTGTATCGGAGTAATCCTTTCCGATATTTTATTGCCGGTTTTTGCCATCCATACTGTCGGCAGGAACCGCCCTGTCTCCACGATCATTTTCAGTATCTCGCTTCTATTTTTATGCAGATTTGGATTAGGCGCTTTGGAACGTTTTATAAAACGACTTACGCAGAACGAATGCCGCTGCATCAATCACAGAGTAGAATGCCTGCTATCTGAAAAACTGATCTTGGCAGACTACCCGTTTCTTGAAGATAAAACATTTCTGGATGAGAAATCCGGCGCGACTTTTTCCGTCAAAAATTATAAAACTATTGATACGCTCCTACAGGGCTTATCTACCCTTTTATGCCAAGCGGTCGTATTAGTATTCAGCGGCAGTTATCTGCTACTTTCTCATCCCCTGCTTTTAGCTCTGATCTTAACCGGATTTTTACTTCAAATTATGATTAACCGGAAATTGAACAAAACGCTTGATCCCTATTTTGCTGATTTGTTTCCGATCAATCGAAGATTTCGCTGGCTTTCCTCATTAAAACTTGACATTTCCCGCCAAAAAGATATCCGCATGCACAAAATGACGGAACTCATAGACAAAAAAGCACGGCAGTATAACGATTTGACCTGCGGCATTTTTGATGAAATGAATAAAATCACATGTAAATCCGTCATCAAAACTCATTTTGTAAACACAATCTGTATGTACGCCGGTTACCTGTATAATGCGCTCAATATGCTTTCGGGTAATATGTCCATTGGCGCTTTTTTGTCCATCAATACCCTTTTAGGCGAGCTGAACAGCACCTTGTCATCAATCGGTGACAACTATACCTCCTGCGAACAGATGCTGGCCTATCTTGACCCAGTTATGTCCCTATTATCGCGCAGTTTCCCCGAAAGCGGCACCTCGGCTTTAGATCAAATAGAAACTATCGAATTCAAAAATGTATCTTTTCAATACCCGGCGGACTCTCGTCCCATCCTAAACAATATCTCTTTCAAAATATCAAAAGGAGAACGCGTCGCACTGGTCGGTTTGAACGGGGCCGGAAAAACAACCCTCGTCAAACTGCTGTGCCGATTCTATACTCCGACGTTAGGAACAATCCTCATAAATGGAGTTGACATCACTTCATTTCAGAGAGAACAGTATCTTTCCAAATTGTCGGTCATTTTTCAAGACTTTACTCTTTTCGATTTCTCTGTTCGGGAAAATATCACGCTCAATATGGCTTACAGCTCTGACAAATTTCTTCATGCCATTCATGCCGCAGATTTCCCACTGGATCAAAGCATCCATCGCAATACCATGATTGGTCCGCAGACAAACCTCGACGGAATATTACTGTCCGGCGGACAAAGTCAGCGTTTGGCAATGGCGCGCGCTATATACAGGGACGGTGATGTTTTCATTCTTGACGAGCCCGATTCCAGCGTTGACCCTCTTGTTGAATATCATCTCTATCAAAAATATAATGACATAACAAACAACAGAACATCACTGTTCATCTCTCACAGAATGATCACCACACAATTCTGTGACAAAATACTTGTACTGGATAACGGCACCATTGCCGCTTTCCTGCCGCCTTCCGCGCTCTTACAAGATACGGATTCTTTGTATTATCATTTGTATGAGTTGCAAAAGAATCAGCTTTTATCCATTTAGGGAAACGTGACTCATCCCCGCTTCCCTTCCATATGATTTCTGTTTTATCCTTAGAGCTGCTCCGACCAATAGCTCTTATATCCTTCACCGAAGATCTCATTCGCGCTGGAAACAATGAGAAACGCTCTCGCGTCTTCTTCTTTCACGATATTGATGACCTCCGGCGACCGCTGTTTTCGTGTCGCGCAGAGAATGATCATTTTGTTTTTTTCCGTGTAAGCGCCCTCACCTTCGAGATAAGTCACACCAATATTCAATTCTTCCATGAGCCGGCTGGCGATCTGGACGTGCTTATCACTGATAATGTAAATCAGGCGTGCCTCATCCTGACCGTATAAGATCACATCCATGACTTTCGCATCGAGCGCAATGACAATTCCGGCGTAGACTGCGAGTGTTAAGTTCTGGAATACAAAACCGGATGCGATCACGACCAGCATATCTAAGACCAAAAAGATCGAGCCGGACTTTAAGTACGGGTATTTCAGCCGTAAGAGCTTGACGATAATGTCCATGCCGCCGGTTGTTCCGCCTGCCCGGAATACAAGACCGATACCTGTTCCGACTGCGATGCCGCCGAGTACCACCGCACAGATCAGATCGTTTGTGACCGGTGGAATCGTACTGAGCAGATTCGTAAACAGGGACGTCATGACTGTTGCATAACAGGTTTTGATGATAAACTTTCTGCCGAGCTTCCACCAGCCGAACACCAGTAACGGAATATTGATGATCAAGATCCATGTACCGGTCGGGATCGGCGTGAAACGGCTCAGCATGATCGAAATACCGGACACGCCTCCCGGCGCCAGGTCATTCGGATCGATCAGCAGACTGATCCCTGCAGAATAAATCAGCGTACCGATCGTAATGAGAAACAATGCCCTCAAAATGGTCCTGATGCGCCTGATCCGATTCATATGTTTCTTTTCACGATCATCCTTTTCCTGATCAAGATGATGTTTGTCCAAATTCTTCTTTACCTGATTCTCCATGCCGTTTCCCTCTTAAATCACCGTGCGCACCGCTTTGGGGCTGTAACCGTTTTTCTCAAGCTCCTGCATGATCTGCGATTTATGTTCCGTTCCGAACGCTTCGATCGTAATGCGCAGCTCCACTGCCGCGTTCCGGTTGATCGATACAAACTGGTTATGCTCAAGCTTAATGACATTACCATTCAGCTCCGCGATCACATTTGCCACGCGGCTCAGTTCTCCCGGCTTATCCGGCAGGAGCGTCGATACCGTAAAAATGCGATCCCTCAGGATCAATCCCTGCTGCACGACTGAGGACATGGTGATGACATCCATATTGCCGCCGCTTAAGATGGAAACCACTTTCTTTCCCTGCACTTCAAGCTGCTTCAATGCTGCAACTGTAAGGAGTCCCGAATTCTCGACCACCATTTTATGATTTTCAACCATATCAAGGAATGCGACGACCAGATCCGCATCCTCCACGGTAATAATATCGTCTAAATTCTCTTTTATATACGGAAACAGCTTTTCCCCCGGTGTCTTTACCGCCGTACCGTCTGCAATCGTACTGACAGAAGGAAGCGTCATTACCTGATCTTTCTGCAGGGATACCTGCATGCAGTTCGCGCCTGCCGGCTCCACACCGATCACTTTAATCTTCGGATTGAGCTGCTTTGCCAGCGTGGAAACGCCGGTCGCCAGCCCGCCGCCTCCGATGGGAACCAAAATCATATCAACGACCGGCAGTTCCTTGAAAATCTCCATGGCGATCGTACCCTGACCTGTCGCTACTGCCAGATCATCAAACGGGTGGATAAACGTATATCCGTGCTCGTCGGCAAGCTCATACGCACGTGCACATGCCTCGTCATACACATCGCCGTATAATACGACTTCCGCGCCATAGCTTTTTGTACGGTTTACTTTGATGAGCGGCGTTGTCGTCGGCATGACGATCACAGCCTTTACACCGAAACACTGCGCCGCATAGGCAACACCCTGCGCATGATTTCCGGCAGACGCCGTGATAATGCCCCGCGCACGTTCCTCTTCGGTCAGCGTCGTCATCTTGTAATAGGCACCTCTCACCTTATAAGCGCCTGTAAACTGCATATTCTCCGGCTTCAGATACACTTTATTGCCAGTCTGTCTGCTATAAAAATCACTGTAGATCAATTTCGTCTCGCTCGTTACTTTGCGTACGATCTCGGACGCTTCCTCAAAACGCTCCAACGTCAGCATTTCCGTGCCCATCGTAATCCTCCACTTCTGTTCTTTCTTTATTCAATATCCATGTCCCGTAACCGTTCACATCCGTTTGTTCCGTTTCACGGCCTCACTGTTTTTCTTCACATTCGCGTTTCGTTATCGCCCGCGTCTGCATCATGATCTTCCATTTCAGTACCGTTATTGTCATCCGCCTTGTCAAACAGCGCTTCCACAAATTCTTTTGGGTTGAACTTCTGAAGATCATCCATGTGTTCCCCGACACCGATATATTTCACCGGCACCTGAAGCTCTGACTGGATCGCTACCGCAATACCGCCCTTCGCCGTCCCGTCCATTTTCGTCAGAACGATCCCGGTCAAATCCGTTACGTCTCCGAATTCCCGAGCCTGAACCAACGCGTTCTGCCCCGTTGTCCCGTCCAAAACAACCAAATTTTCACGGTGAGCATCCGGAAACTCACGGTCAATGATACGGTTCATCTTTCGAAGCTCTTCCATTAAGTTTTTCTTATTATGAAGCCGCCCTGCCGTATCACAGATCAGCACATCCGTACCGCGCGCCTTTGCCGCGTTGACCGCATCGTAGATCACAGACGCCGGATCGGCGCCTTCTTTTCCTCCGATCATCTCAACACCCGCGCGTGCGCACCACTCCGAGAGCTGTTCGCCCGCCGCCGCGCGAAACGTATCCGCGGCTGCAATGAGCACCTTTTTTCCCTGCGATTTGAGTTTTCCTGCCAGCTTGCCGACCGAAGTGGTCTTACCGACGCCGTTTACGCCGACGATCATGATGACCGCCTGCCTGTTCTCAAATTCATATGCCGCTTCGCCTACCTGCATCTGTTCGCAAATACTGTCGATCAGAAGCTGCCTGCACGCCGCCGGTTCTTTGATATGCTGCTCCTTTACCTGTTTTTTCAAACGCTCCAGAATATCCGATGTCGCATTGACTCCCATATCTCCCATGATCATCAGTTCTTCCAGTTCTTCATAAAAATCATCGTCGATACTGCTGAAACCTCCGAACACCGAATCCATGCCGCGTACAATGGAATCCCTTGTCTTGGTCAGTCCCGCTTTCAGGCGGCCGAAAAATCCTTTTTTTTCTTCTCCCATGTTCTGCCCTCTCTTATGCGTCCAGCTCCTTATCGATCAGATCCACGCTGACAAGCGCGGAAATACCCTTTTCCTGCATGGTGATACCGTACAGCCGGTCAACCTTTTCCATTGTACCTCGTCTGTGCGTGATCACAATAAATTGTGTATGCTTTGTCAGCTTATGTAAGTATTTAGCAAAACGCCCGACATTATTCTCATCCAGTGCCGCCTCAATCTCATCCAGCAGACAGAACGGAGACGGTTTTAAGTTCTGGATGGCAAAGAGCAGAGCGATCGCAGTCAGCGCCTTTTCCCCGCCGGACATCTGCATCATATTCTGCAGCTTCTTACCGGGCGGCTGCGCGATGATGCGGATACCCGCCTCCAGGATATCCTCGTCCTCCTGAAGCTCCAGCTCGCCTTTTCCGCCGCCGAACAGTTCCTTGAACACCTTGTCAAACTCGCGGCAGATGTCCCCGAATTTTTCCTTAAACTGCTGGCGCATTGCGGTGTCGAGCTCTTCTATGATATGCTCTAAGGTCTTTTCAGCCTCCACAAGGTCGTCATGCTGGGTCTTTAAGAAATTATAACGCTCCGACAAATTTTTATAGTCCTCGATCGCGTTGACATTGACATCGCCCAGTTTACGTATCTCGTCCTTTAAGCGCGTGATCTCTTTTTTCATGGCGGATAAGTCGGTCATTGCCTCGTCCCTTAGCCCCGCCGCATCGCTTAAGGTGATCTCATACTCATCCCACATGTAATTGATCTGCGATTCAATCGATTCCTCCAAACGCTCCTTCTGTGCGTTTAATCGATAGACTTCCTTATCAAGCGCATTTATCCGCGCGGATAATTCTTCCCGCTCGCTGAAAAAATTCTTCTGCTTTGCGCTCAATTCCTCGCGGCGCGCAGTATCCTCCTGCAGCTTTTTCTCGGTTTCGCTCTGCGTCGCATGGGACGCCTCGATCGTCTGCAATATCTGCTCAATGCTCTCCCTCTTTTTCGCAACATTCTCATCGTTGCTGCGAAGGCCCTCTCTGATCTGCGCAAGATCGGTTTCAAGCCGGAGCAGCTCACCGTCGATACGATCCACATTCTGCTGTATGAACTCCTGACGCTGCATAAGTTTCTGAACTTCCACATCCCACCCGGACACTTTGGCTGCCTGTTCGCTCTCGTTTACCCGGATTTCTTCCAATATACCTTGGGATTCCCCGATCTTTTGGGTCAGTTCGCGCTCAAGCTCCTCGGAATCGGCAAGCTTTGCTGCCGCCGTTTTCTTCTCTTTGGCAATCTCGCTGATCTTTTCCTCAATATCCCCCTGTTCCGTCTTCAGCGTACCGAAATCTTTCTCGGTTTCCTCCCTGCGTTCCTGTGCCTTGATGACATTTAAGCGCGCCGTGTTCTGGGCGATAAACATTTCCTGTATCCGGCTCTTCACATTCTCAAGATCGGAGCGGAGTCCGTTTCTCTCCTGCTTGATGCTCTCAATCTTATTCAGGCATTCCTCCACCTGCTTCTTTAAGTCCCCGACCTTCTTCTCCAGCTCATCCATCTCGCGGCGTCTTCCGAGCAGATTCGAATTGTTCTTAAACGCGCCGCCGCTGATCGCTCCGCCCGGCACAAGCAGTTCGCCTTCGATCGTTACCATTCGGATACCGTAATCAAATTTTCTCGCGATCTTCACTGCATTGTCCACATTATCTACGACCAGTATCCTGCCGAGCATGGATTTTGCGACATTGCGGTAACGCGGATCCGTCTTCACAAGTTCATCTGCCATACCGACCACGCCCTTTTCTTTCAGCGCGCCGGGATTCTTAAATTCTTGCGGATTCGTAATACTTGTAAGCGGCAAAAACGTCGCGCGCCCGAAACGGTTCTCTTTTAGGAACGCGATCATCCGTTTTGCGGTCTCCTCGTCGTCAGTCACAATATTCTGAATATTTCCTCCGAGCGCCGTCTCAATCGCAGTCTCATACTTTTTATCCACTTTAATAATATCGGCGACAACGCCGATAATGCCTTTTTCCTTTTCTTTGCGTTCCATCACGCGGCGGATGCTGTTGCCGTATCCCTCATAGCGCTCCGTTAAGTTCATGATCGCGTCAAGCTTAGACTTCTCTTGATGATACTGCTCCTGCGCCTTTACAAGCTTCGCATCCGTGCCGGAGAGTTCCCCTTTGATTTCTTCCTGACGTGATTCCATGCGCTTTTTTTCCTGATTGAGCGCCGTGATCTCCCCTGTCACGCGCTCAAATTCCGCCTCAAGCTCCTTGATTACGGCTTCCTGCTCCTCCTCGTCGGAACGGGCTCGCAGCAGTCTGCTGTTCAATTCGGCTTTTCTGATCTGGATCTGTTCCATCATGGAGTCCAGACGACCTAACTGCGTTTTGATCGTCGCGCGTTCGTTCAGCGCCTGAATGATCGTATTTTTGTCCGTCTCTATGCCGCTGTTTAGCTCCTCGATCCGGTTCTGTACGGCAAGCAGCGCCTCTCTCGCGCTCTCTCGCGCCTTACCCGTCTCCGCAAGCTTGTCGTCAATATTTTTCTTGTCGGTCAGAACGGATTCTTTTTCCACATTTTTTAAGCGGATATCTTCATTGAGGCTGTCCATTCTCGTCTGAAAATGCGTCTTATTTCCCTCCGCCGAATGAATCTGCTCTTTTAAGACATTGATCTCGCCTTCCAGCTTTCCGCGCAGCACGGATGTATCCGTGAGCGATGTTCTCCCTGTTTCGATCGCTGCATTCAATTCTTCGATCGTCTGCTCAATCTGTTCGTATTCACTCTTGATCCTGCCGTGGCGCTCGCTCGTCTGAGCAAGATCGCTGCCCGCGATCTCATATTTCTCCGCGACTTCCGTCAGCTGTTCCCGCACACGCTGATTCTCCAAAAGGAACACGTTGACATCGTAATTTTTTAGTTCCTCCCTTTTCCGTAAGTAGATTTTTGCCTTTTCCGACTGCTTTTCAAGCGGTTCCAGCTGCTTCTCCTGTTCCGCTAAAATATCGCTCACGCGCACCAGATTCTGCTGCTCGTCGGCAAGTTTTTTCTGCGCAGTCAGCTTGCGCCGTTTGAATTTAACGATACCCGCCGCTTCATCAAACAATTCCCGCCTGTCCTCAGGCTTTCCGCTTAAGATCTGATCGATCTGTCCCTGCCCGATGATGGAATATCCTTCTTTTCCGATTCCCGTATCGTAAAACAGTTCGTTGACGTCTTTCAGCCGACAGGGCGCGCCGTTGATCAGGTACTCGCTCTCCCCCGAACGGTACAGTCTTCTCGCGACTGTCACCTCGTCATAATCGATTGCAAGCTGATGATCCGTATTGTCCAGCGTGATCGCAACATAGGCAAATCCAAGCGGTTTTCGCGTTTCCGTCCCCGAAAAAATAACGTCCTGCATGGACGCCCCGCGAAGCTGTCTGATCCGCTGTTCTCCAAGCACCCAGCGAACCGCATCTGCAACATTGCTTTTTCCGGAACCGTTTGGACCAACAATTCCCGTGATGCCATTGTGAAAACGGAATACGATCTTATTTGCAAAGGACTTAAATCCCTGTACCTCGATGCTTTTTAAGTACATTCTATTGTAACCTTTCCTTCTTTTTTCATCTCGAGCAGTACCTGGTAGGCGGCTTCCTGCTCCGCCGCCTTTTTGCTTCTGCCCCGGCCGCAGGCTTTCACCTGTCCATCGATCAGTGCGTTCACAACGAACATCTTCTCATGTTCCGGCCCCTCCTCGGATACCAGCTCATAGGAAAGCATCGAACCCGGCGTTTTCTGAATCTGCTCCTGCAGAATCGTCTTGCTGTCATAAAAGAGCTGCTTGTCCTCTATATCATTTAGAATAAACCGCATGATAAAAATTTTTGCCTGTGCGATCCCGCTGTCCAAATAAATCGCGCCGATGATCGCTTCCATGACATCGCTCGTGATCGAGGCACGTCCCCTGCCTCCGGTCGCCGCTTCTCCTTTTCCCAAAAAAAGATAGCGCCCGAGTTCCAGATCCCTTGCACAATAAGCAAGCGCCGGCTCGCACACCATGGATGCCCTCAGCTTTGTGAGCTGTCCCTCCGGCAGTTTCGGATAACGCAGATATAAAAATTCACTCGTCACCAGTTCGAGCACCGCATCCCCCAAAAACTCCAGCCGCTCATAATCACTGCATTTATTGATCTTACGTTCATTTGCATAGGAACTATGCGTCAATGCCTGCTGCAACAGATTTTCGTTATAAAAATGATAGCCGATGACTTCCTCCAGACGGCTTACCGTATACTCCTCCATCCGTATTCCCTCTTTAACGTGTCTGTCTCTATTCCGCCCCTGTATAAATGCAAACTGGAGGTTTACAGAACAAACGGTTTCCCTGACCGAGTCTATCTGACTGACTCCTTCAGCAGCGCAAGCGCCTCTCCTACCGTGCTGATCTCCTCTACCTTTTGGGGGTCTAACGTGATGTCAAACTCGTCTTCCACACCCATCATGATCTGGTACACATCAAGCGAATCTGCTCCCAGGTCTTCCATAAAAGTTGTCTTTAGCTCTATTTCCTTCGGATCAACGTTCAAAACAGAAGCGATCACCTGCTTTAGCTTTTCTAATTCCATGCTAAAACCTTCTTTCGTTTGATTTTCACCCGGCAGTTTTCCTGTCCCGGAAAATCGTTCCTTTTTCATACGCCGCTTATCTGGCGGTATACTTCTTCATGCCGTCAGTCTTCTTTCATCTGGATCATATCCCGTATCTTTTCGTTGATCTGCTGCTCCTTAAAGGTCAGACACTGGAAAATGGAATTTTTGATCTCATTGCATTTCGCGCTGCCGTGTGTTTTTACGACCAGACCGTTTAATCCAAGCATCGGCGCACCGCCGTACTGTTCCAGATCAAACTGTTTGAGCGTGCTTTTTAGCGCCGGCTTTACAAGAAACGCCCCGATCTTCGATCTGAAAGACGACATCATACCGTCTTTGATCTGCTTAATGACCATAGCGCCGACGCCCTCATACATTTTTAACACGACATTACCGACAAACGCCTCGCATACGATGACATCCGCCAGACCGAACGGAATATCGCGCGCCTCCACACTCCCGATAAAATTGATATCAGGACAGTTCTTCAAAAGCGGAAATGTCTCCTTGACAAGCGCGTTTCCCTTTTCTTCCTCAGCGCCGTTATTAACGATCCCGACCTTCGGATTTTTTACGCCCATGACATGTTCCATATAGATGGATCCCATTTTCGCAAACTGAACGAGGTGGGACGGTCTGGCATCGACATTTGCACCGCAGTCCACCAAAAGGGATACCCCTGCTGCTGTCGGCATGAGCGGCGCAAGGGGCGGTCTCTCCACGCCTTTGATGCGGCCGACCAAAACCTGTCCGCCGACTAAATTCGCACCCGTACTTCCCGCCGACACGTAAGCGTCACACTTCCCTGACTTTACATCCATCATAGCGCGTACGATCGAAGAATCCTTCTTGCTGCGGATCGCCATAACAGGTGGCTCCGCCGTCTCGATCTTCTGCGTACAGTGAACGATCTCCACCTGAGAGGCATCATATTGATAACCCGATAATTCTTTCTTGATCTTTTCCTCGTCCCCGTAAAGAACGACCTGAATCTTCTTGTTCTCGTTGATCGCACTGACCGCGCCTTTCACAGGCTCTTCCGGAGCAAAATCCCCTCCCATGACGTCCACTGCGACCCGTACATACTCTGCCATAACCGTATCCTGCCTCTCTTAAAAATCATACAGCTGTTCCGCCATACGCTATCCTGTCATGCTCTGTAGCACAAGGCGGAACCGCTGCCAAAATATAACAGTAATAAAGACCCTTTCTCAACTATACTAGACCCCCTGAGAAAAGTCAACTTTTCCGTTCTCCATCCGTATCACCCGATCCGCACAGGAAGCGAGTTTCTCATTATGCGTTACCATAACTAAGGTTGCATCTTCCCCCTTCACCGCATCGATCAGGCAGTCCATCACCTGCCTTCCGGTTTCCTTATCCAGATTGCCTGTCGGTTCGTCGGCAAAAATGACCTTGGGATGATTGATCAGCGCCCTCACGATCGCGGCACGCTGCTGCTGCCCTCCTGAAAGCTGATTCGGAAATTTGTCAAGCTGTTCCCTGATCCCAAGACTTTCACTGACCGCTTCCACCACTTTCCGCTGTACATGTTTTTGATCCAAAAGAAGCGGTGCAATGATGTTTTCATAAATCGTCAGCAGTGGGAGCAGGTTATAGGCCTGGAAAATGAAACCAAATTTCTGCCTGCGCAGTTTTGACATCTCCCCGTCCTTAAAATTTGTATACGGTTTTCCCTCTAAAAGGATCTCCCCGTCAGTCAGTACGTCAAGTCCTCCCATGATATTGAGCAGGGTGCTTTTCCCCGAACCGCTCTCACCGAGTATGACGATCACTTCCCCCTGCCGTACCTGAAGACTCAGATCGTCCAGTGCACGCATCGTAATGTCTCCCGTTGTATATTCTTTGACTGCATGTTTCAATTCGATCAGACTCATCTGTTATTCCTCCCTGATATCCGATATGATCTCATTTGTCTGCTTAAACCGGAGTCCGGACATGACCAGAAAATAAACAGACACAATGAAAACGATCCCAACGCCAAAGTATCCCGCCGCCATGCCCCGCACATTGACATTCTTCTCCATGGCAGACAGCATGTAACGCTGTAACGGAATGGAGACGGCAACCGCGATCCCATAGGAGATCAGAAGCACTAACAGGATCTCCACACTGATCGACTTTCTCAGCTGTTTTAAGGGCATTCCAAGCGCTCTCCATATGCCGTGTTCCCGCCGCCTTAAGATCAGATTCGCTTTCATGATGATCATCATATTCAAAACTGCGGTTACTGTCGTAGCGATGACGATCATTGCGGCAATATAAAGGATCGCCAGCGTATCCGTGATGATTTTTTCCATGCCGATTTCATAAGACCCACATATCGCATACTCATGATCTGCAAACACTGCGTTAATGGCGGAAAACGTCCCGTCGCCGGCATCAGGACTGCATTTTACCATAATGTCCGTATAGCTGTAACTGCCGTAAATCTCTAAGGCAGCCTGTTCTGTCAGAACGATTATAACCGTGTTTGAGCCTGTCCCCTTGTCCTCCGGCATGTAGTCCGTATACAGGACAGCGCCGATATGCAAAATACCTTCCCCGCCGCCCTTCATCTTATACGAGACAGCTCCCGTCTCCCCGATTTCATCCAATAGCTCCTGCTCTTCTTCTCCGTATGTTCCCATCACTACACAGACGGCATCCACCCCTTCGTTCCAAAGTCCGGACTTTCCATTTTGCTCTAACAGCCATCGAAACAGCGCGTCGTTATAAATCATATCGGAAATAACATTTCCATTTTGCTGACGCATACCGGACTCCAGGTCAAGGCTTCCGCCGATCGCATAGATCTCCTCCACGCCGGTCACATCTCTTATTTTTTCCATCTCTGAAAAGGAGATCTGTGCAGTGCCGGCTCCTTCCATGGCATCCGCCATTCCGTATAACGGGATGTAAACTTCGTAATCGGAAAATCTGCTTTTTTGATCCTTCTTTGGAAGTTCTACGGAACTCATGGTATTCACGATCAGCATCAGGATCACCATGGAAAAGATCATGGAAAGCATCATGATCATGCTTTTGCTTCGTTCCCGCCTGATATTCCTTCCGGCAAATTTGACAAAAGACCATTTCTCCATCGTCTGCACTTTTCCGGGATTGGCAGTAGCACCGTTATATTTGCTTGCCTCTATCGGCGTCAGCGCTAAAATCTTATGTACTGCCAGTACGAATGCCAGAATCAGTGAAACAAGGACAACTGCCGCAGTAAGCAGATAGCTGCCCGCGAGCTGCCTGATAGAAACAGGCTCTCCGATCAGGTATAGCAGAATATTCTTCGCAAATATCTGATTGATGATATTTCCAAACACGATCCCGATCCCATAACCAAAGATGCAGTAAAGAATATTTTCCAAAAATATGATCAGAGCGGTCTGGCGGTAGTCCATTCCAATGCAGCGCAGCATCCCGAGCTCTCTTGTATTTTCAGTTATCGCAAGGTGCATACTGTTAAAAACCAGTAAGACCATGGCTGCCGCAAGCAAAAAAGCGAATGCTTTTAGTGCAGATCCGACCGGGGCGTTTAACAAATATTCCTCCACATTTTCCTCTTTTATATGATTATATCCAAACTTACCGCCAATCTCCCTTATCAGTTCACTTTCTCTCTCCGAAGCCTGTCCGTGAACTATCCTGTTGACCGTATCACGGTAATTCTCCAATCCATATAACTGAGCAAGCAGTTCACGCACCGTATCTTGTATTTCAATTATTTTTTCCAGATCATACTCGTCCAAATCGGAATTGACTGTAACAATCAACGCATGCTCTTCTGTTTCCGGTGAAAGAAGCCCCGTCTCATACAGAAAATCGAAGGAAACATTCATGAATCCCGTCTGCCAGGCGCTGTTTAGTAAAACCGGCGAGTTCTCCATGATACCGACAAGCCGGAGGTGCCGGATTTCTCCCGTCAGTTCACAGACAACAGCGATCTCATCACCGATCTGAGTTCTCAGTAGCTCACAGACATACTGTTCCAGAACGACTTCCTCTGCCGTCCCGCTCCACCGTCCTTCCAACAGCCGCAATCCCGGTTCTTCCAGCCCTTCCTTCGTTCCGGCGCAGAGATTAAACTCCATTTTTCGAAGCGATTCCAGCTTCATTTGTGCTTCACGAAAATCGTCCCAAAGGATTCCTGCCGCTTCGATCTCCTCCTGATCCAGCTCCGCTTTTAGCCATTCCGCCTGCTCTTTGGTCAAACCTCCTATCTGAAAATCATACAGGTTTGTTCCCATAGCCTGCTCTTTATATTGATTGATGAGGCTGTCTCCCATCTGGATCATGCCAAACATCATCGCCACTGAGCATGCAATTCCCAAAATGATCATAAAGCTGCGTTTTATATGATGTTTGATCATCATTTTAGCAAAAAGAAACATCGCGCGTTCACCCCCCTCTTTTATCCAAGTTTGACTGCATAAAATGTTAAAAATATCTAATATAATTTTACACTGTCTTGATAACTACGTCAACTTTTTAGCAGTCATGAAGGAGCGTAATGATCTTGGTCCATACATCCCTATCAAACAGAAAAAAACCTTTGGCGCATGCCAAAGGTTCTTCTTGTTTAGGTAAAAGATTTTTATTTCTTTTTTCCTAGTCCTGTGCAATGATCTCTTTCTTGTTATAAGAACCGCACTTTTTGCAGACTCTGTGCGGCATCATCAGCGCGCCGCATTTGCTACACTTCACAAGAGTCGGAGCGGTCATTTTCCAGTTCGCGCGTCTCTTGTCACGTCTTCCTTTGGAAGATTTATTTTTAGGACAAATCGACATTTTCTTACACCTCCTTATTTGCCAAAAAAAGTTCTTTTATCGCCGCCATCCTCACGTCAGGCACAAACGGATCACATCCGCATTCCCCTTCGTTCAGATTCCTGCCGCATATCGTGCAGATTCCCTTGCAGTCTTCCCTGCAAAGAATCTTAGGCGGCCAATTCATTACGATCTCACTGTTGATCAGCGCCGTTATGTCAAGCTGACTGCCCTCCATGAATACTTGTTCGTCCGCATTCCATCCGGGCGGCACAGTATCCGGCGCATAAACTTCCTGCTCAAAATCAATCCTGATCCCTCTCTTAACCGGTGCAAGGCACCTGTCACAGAACAGTTCTACATTCAATATACCATTTACCTGAAGCAGCGCCTTTCCCTTTTCCAAACAGGAGGCTGTTACGGTAATAAGCTGATCTTCCGCTATCCGGTAATCCTGACCGTTCAAATGCACCGTTTTCATATCCGGCATCACCTGTTGCGTCAGAACAAAACCCTGTGAGAGAAAACTCTCAGAAAGATTGATGAACATATCTGGCTCCTATCCACACTCATACGATTATACAGAGCGAAAATGGGTTTGTCAACCATTTTTTTCCTTGAGTTTCCGCAGTTTTATCCACAAGGTCCTGATTTTATGAGTATCATAGTG